>Ga0310786_10004911_pt1 | contig 18399 bp, 15 predicted proteins | sample AusTroGonzalo_MG_FD_203881 | JGI IMG/M metagenome (GOLD analysis project Ga0310786, IMG submission 203881) | Bovine rumen microbial communities from tropical cattle in Woodstock, Queensland, Australia - Gonzalo_03 (v2) (version 2) | ecosystem: Host-associated > Mammals > Digestive system >... | reverse complement strand
GCACACTATGACTTTCTTGGGAAGAGTTCTGAACAGTTCGCCGCCGAACGCAGTCTCAGCCGCAATGGCTGAATAGCGGTCGTCATCAGCATCAACACCCTTTCTGTAGACATTGTCTGCCTGAGGGTGGTTGTCAAAATTGGACAGAGAATAGAATGCAGCATGGATGGTGACTCCACGTGTGGCGGCCACGCAATTGACCGGCCATACGCCGCCGTACTCCTTGAAGGAACAATGGTTTGAAGGATGGGTGTCGACCACATAATAGGCTTTCAGCTTGGGGTTGTTGTTAATGAAAGCCGCAGCCCTGCGCGCAGCGGGTTCAGCACCCTCGCACGAGATCGTACCGTCTATGTAATCATAGAGCACGTCGATCAGGACTATTGCAGTCAGGTCAGTCTTGGCTATAGCTGAAATCATCTATCTCTTTTATTATTGTGTTAAGGATATTCATTTTCAAATCGTAAAGGTCATCGGAAATATCCACTTTGTAATAGTGGGGATTGATGAGCCTTTTCTGAGTCGGATTGAGGCAAGACAGATTATCGAGATAATACTGTTTGCGCTCAGCGAGGCTGCGCTTGTCAGGCGAAGCCACTCCGTCTTTGATAACCTGCACCTGCAGAGGCTTGGCCTCGTAGCTGCCGGCTTTGTAGGTGGTGTGCCGCGTGTTGTCGAACTCGGCACGGATAGTAATGTCTTCTCCTGCGAGAAGTTTTTTTTCGAAGGGACCGCCTCTAAGGCAGGTGACGTCTGCCTTGAAGGCACCGTTCTGGACGATACGGTATGTAATCTGGAAGCCGGGATTGATGAGCTTGACGATATCTTCGGAGCGTTTGAGCACCGGCTGTCCGTCAATCTGCACAAGCTTGTAGACATTGCCGAAGCAGGGATTGTGCTTGCTGGTGGCAATGGCGTCACCGACTCCGTAGGAATCGATGGCTGCACCCTGGCGCTCCAGCTCAGGGATGAGGTATTCATCCAGAGAGTTGGTGGCAAACACCTTGCATTTGGCAAGGCCGGCCTTGTCGAGCTGCGCACGGCATTCCTGGGAGAGGTATGCCAAATCGCCGCTGTCGAGACGGATGCCGTAGCCCTGAGGGTACGAATCATCGATGCCGTTGGCCTTGAATGCGCGGATGGCATTCTGCAGGCCGCACTTGAGGGTGTCGAATGTGTCGATGAGGAGAATCAGCCCCTCACCGCGATGGGTTTTGATGTATGTGTCGAAAGCTTTGAACTCACTGGCAACAGACACTCCGAATGAAGTGACGTAGCTGTGAGCCATAGTACCGCTCGACTGGAAACCGAAAATGTCGGCGGAAAGGATATTTGAGCTATTGGCGCAACCGCCGATGATGGCAGCCTTGCCGCCGTAGACAGCTGCCCACGGGCCATGAGCCCTGCGGGAGCCGAACTCGCTCACTGGCTTGGCAGTGCTTCTGGTAACGCGTGAAGCCTTGGTGGCCACAGCCATCTGATGGTTCATGATGCAGAGCATTGGCGTCTCCAGCACCTGAGCCTCAATGAGCGGAGCTTCTACTGTAATCACAGGCTCGCGAGGGAAGGCTATCTCGCCCTCCCTCATCGCGTATACATTGCCTGTGAATTTCATAGCGGCGAGCATCTTGCGGTATTCAGCGCAATCGTCGCCGGGGAGAAGATACTCGAAGAAACGTTCATCCATCTTGCCCAGACCCGAGATCATCTCGAGCACTTCCTCGACACCGGAAACCACAGCCCAGTTGTTGTTGTCTGGAGCCGTGCGGTAAAAGAGGTTGAAGACAGCGATCTTGTCTTTCATCCCACTGTCGAAATAGGACTTTCCCATAGTGTACTGGTACTTGTCCGAGCAATATGCTGTGTTGAACATTTCTTTGAGCATTAAAGATTGTCGATTAGTTGGCAGCTTTCTCTGCGTCAGCGATCATCTGCTCGTTGGCAGTGATGTAGATTTCGACGCGGCGGTTCTGTGCACGACCTTCTGCAGTCTCATTTGAAGCTACGGGAACGTCGTATGCGAGACCTTCAACAGTGAAACGGTCGTCTTTCATACCGCATTTCTGGAGGTATTCGCTGACTGACTGAGCCCTCTTGAGAGAGATCCTGTCGTTCACTTCCCTTGTACCGGTGTTGTCGGTGTGACCCTGGATAGTGAGGTCAGTCTCAGGCATGTCGGCCATGGTGGCAGCGAATTTCTCGAGGGCATCCTTAGAGGCCTTGCTCAGAGCTGTGCCGTTGTGAGGGAAGAGGATTCCGCTATCAAAAGTAACCTTGATAGATTTGAGGTTGTTGACGTCGGTGAGGGTGTCAACGCTGGCGCCTTCGATAGCTGCCAGTTCCTCAGCTTTCTTGTCCATCTGGTTGCCGATGATGGCACCTGCGCCTGCACCTACTACAGAGCCGATAGCAGCTCCGATTGCAGCACCCTGGCCTTCACCGATGAGAGCACCGATACCTGCACCTACTGCAGCACCGGCACCACCGCCGATCAAAGAGCCTTTAGAGAGATTAGACATGTTGCCGCATCCTGAAAGAACAGTGATTGCGCAAACGAGAGAAATAATGACTTTTTTCATTTCTTTTGTTATTAGTAGAATAATAGTTAACTAAAAATGGTTCACCAACTAGCAAAGTTAAGAAAAAATAGATAAAAAAACAGTAGTTTTGCATAGCAGACAAATAACATACCACAATGACAAAACGATACTTAGTAGCGGTTCTCGCCGCATTTGTGCTTCTGTTTCCGCAGAACGTTGACGCCCAGAACTATCAGGCCCTTTTCGAGGCTCTCCCCTCAGTTCGCAAAGTCGAGAAGCTCGACGCCGGCCAGGCTTTCGGCGAGAAATACCTGCTCTGGTTCGAGCAGCCCGTAAGCCATAAGGATCCCTCAAAGGGCACTTTCCTGCAGAGAGTCTTCGTCGGATGCACCGACCGCGACTCCTCAAGCGTCTTCGTAGCTGAAGGTTACGGCGCAGCATACGCTGCAAGGCCCACCTACAAGGATGAACTTGCCCTGCTTTTCAACCTCAACAACGTGGTTGTCGAACATCGCTACTTCCTCGAGTCCAGACCTGACGCAGGCTGGGAATACCTGACCGCCGAAAACGCAGCAAACGACTACCACCGCGTCATCACCGAGCTCAAGACCGTCTTCCCGAAGAAGTGGATCGGCACCGGCATCAGCAAGGGTGGCCAGAACTCGGCCATATTCCGCGCCTTCTTCCCCGATGACGTGGACATCACTGTCCCCTACGTAGGTCCCTTCTGCCGCAGCCGCGAGGACGGACGCCACGAGCCCTTCATAGCTGATTTCTGCGGCAGCATCTCCGACCGCAAGGCTGTCCGCGAATTCCAGACCGAATTCCTGAAGCGACGCGAAGCCCTCACCCCTATGTTCGAAGCCTTTGTCAAGGAGAAGAAATATGAATACCGCATCCCCATCAATGAAGTGTACGATATGACTGCGCTGGAGTTCTCGTTCGCTTTCTGGCAGTGGGGCACTCCGGTCGAGAACATCCCCGAGAGCAATGCTTCGGACAAGGAGATCTTCGACTTCATGGTGGATGTAAGCGGTCCCGACTACTGGAAGAAGGAAGGCGACACGACGCCGTTCTTCGTGATGGCAGCACACGAACTCGGCTACTACGGCTATGACGTGAAGCCCTTCAAGAAGCTCTTGACCATCAAGAGCGCCAAGGGATACCTCGAGCGCATCTTCGTGCCTGAGGACGCCCGCAATCTGCGTTTCGACAAGACCCTGTCGAAGAAGATGAAAAAATTCCTCAAGACCACCGACGCCCGCATGCTCTTCATCTACGGAGAGTTCGACCCCTGGTCGTCAGTAAGAGTCTTCGAGCCTGTCGGAGAGAATATCCACATCTACATCGACCCCGCCGGCAGCCACAGGGCACGCATCCGCACCTTCCCTGAGGCCACCCAGGAAGAAATCAAAGGCATAATCGCCGGCTGGCTGTACGAATAGACTTACGGCACGAGCACCATCTCATCGAAGAGGTAGGACGCTCCGCCTATGCGGTCGATGACGAACAGGGCGTAGCGGATATCTATGGAGATGTTTCGGCAGATCTCGGGGTCGTAGACCTCGTCGCTCATCGTGCCTTCCCACACACGGTCGAAGTTCAGGCCTATCAGCCGTCCTTCCGCATTGATCACAGGGCTGCCTGAGTTGCCGCCCGAGGTATGGTTGGTTGCCAGGAAGCAGACCGGAATAGTGCCGTCGACGCCCCAGCGGCCATAATCTTTCGTAGCATATATGTCACGCAAACGCTGAGGTATGTTGTAGTCATAGATGTCGGGGTTGTCTTTCTGCATAATACCGTCGATGGTCGACACGCATTTGTATGTTATGCCGTCTGCAGGTTCATATCCGGCCACCTTGCCATAGGCTATGCGAAGGGTGAGGTTGGCGTCGGGATAAAAGACTTTCTGCGGCTCGAAGGCCATCTGGCCTCGCATGTATGTACGCATCAGCAAGTCGATCTGTTTTGTGAGAGAGCTGCGCTGCGGTGCTATGACGTCGCGGTAGTGCTCATAGAAATTCTGCGAGAAATCGAGGGCCTCGGCCTCCGATGCGAACACTGCCTTGCGCCAGGCCTCGACGCTGCCGAACTGCGCCATCTTTTGGTCATAATAGGCCGGACGGAGGTCATTCTGCATATTCTCCCCGTAGGCTGCAACAACAAGGTCGAAGATTTCTTCGTCAATGGGCTGATAGTAATCTTTCCAGAAGGCCGCACTGTCGGTCTTGCCGCGACGGACGAACGCCGGCCACTCGATGGCGGCTATGGCTTCGCTGTAGTTCTCATACGCGTAGGTGTATTTGTCCAGCAGATGCTGAAGGCTGTCGAGCTTCTCCACAACCCCTTCGTATTCGCTGCCGACAGCCCATCTCTTGAAGCGCTCCTGATAGGCCTCCTTGCTCTCCACGGTCTTCATCTTTCGGATACCTTTAGCTTCGCCCTGCCACTTCTTCCATGCATTGGCTACGGACGATTTCTTGCTGGCATACTGGATGCGGATGGCGGGGCTCTGTGCCATATATTTGTTCATCACGTCCAGCCTCATGTCGCGAAGCGCAATCTTGGCGGGATTGGAAATCTCTGAGATATAATTCACCGCACTTGCAGTGATGTATTCTTTCGTTGAGCCGGGGCAGCCATAGACGAAGGTGAAGTCTCCTTCTTTCACTCCTGCCGTGGAAATCTCGAAGAACTTCTTGGGAGAATACGGCACATTGTCGGCAGAATAGTCGGCAGGCTCACCGTCGGGGCCGGAATAAACCCTGAACATCGAGAAGTCGCCGGTATGGCGGGGCCACATCCAGTTGTCGGTCTCGCCGCCGAACTTGCCGATGGAACTCGGCGGAGCGCCCACGAAGCGCACGTCGCGGTACACCTTGAAGATGTAGAGGAAATATTGGTTGCCGTAATACAGGGCAGCCACCTGAGCCCTCAATCCCTTGCCCTCAGCGACAGCAGCATCGATGAGCTTTTTCGAGTTGGCGGCGACAACGCTGTCTCGAGCCTCTTCGCCCATTGCTACGTCATAGCCTGCAAGCACTTTGTCTGTAACTTCGTCCATCCTCACCAGATAGCTGACAGTCAGGCCGGGGCAGGGAAGTTCCTGCTCGCGGCTCATAGCCCAGAAGCCGTCAGTGAGGTAATCGTGCTCTACAGAACTGTGGCGCTGGATATAACTGTAGCCGCAGTGATGGTTGGTAATCAGCAAACCTTCGTTGGATATCATCTCGCCGGTGCAGCCGGAGCCGAAAAGCACTACTGCATCCTTGAGGGACGAATGATTGACGCTATAAACATCTTCGGCGCTTAGCTGGAAGCCTTTGGCCTGCATGTCTCCGATGACGGATTCTATCATGCTGGGGAGCCACATGCCTTCGTCGGCCATCGCAGCTACAGATACGCAAAGCGCAGTAAGGATTGAAAGGAAACGTTTCATATTTGTCAGTATTTTATATTCTTCAGGAATGATTTGCGGTGTTCGGGAGTGATGCCGAGAGCCTTGATGGCCTCGTAGTGTTCTTTAGTAGGATAAGCCATATTGCGTTCCCAGCCGTAGCCAGGGTATTTCCCTGCCATAGCGGTCATGTACTCGTCACGATAAGTTTTGGCAAGGATGGAAGCTGCTGAAATGGCCGGGATCTTCGCATCCCCCTTGACGACTGTCAAGTACGGAATCTCAGCGCCGTCTGGGCCGAAATAAGGCTTGAAGCGGTTGCCGTCAGCCAGGATCAGATCCGGCACTATGCCGAGCTTGGCTATGGCAAGATGCATGGCCTTGATAGAGGCATTGAGGATGTTTATCTCGTCGATCTCTTCGGCCGAGACGCTTGCCACTCCCCAAGCTATGGCGTTCTGCTCGATGATGGGCCGCATCTGCTCGCGGCGGCGGCTGGTTAGCTGCTTGCTGTCGGCCAGCCAAGGATGACGGAAGTCCTCCGGCAGGATTACCGCACCTGCAAAGACAGGGCCCGCCAGCGGACCGCGGCCAGCCTCGTCGCAGCCTGTAATCACGCTGTAGCGCACCTGTCCGAAAAGGCCGTCACCCTCTGCCCCGAGTATTTCGGAGAGAGCTTCCGCAGTGCTTTTACCGTTGCTGAGAGCCATCATATTTACAAAGATAGGTGATAATCTTTTTTGTATATTTGTAGAACATGAAGAATTTTCTTGCAATAGACATTGGAGCATCGAGCGGACGCGCCATTCTTGGCGTCCTGGACGGCGGCAGGCTGGCCACCGAAGAGATCGCACGCTTCCCGAACCGCATTGTCCGGGATGGCGTCCACTGGATGTGGGACCTGCCGGCTCTACGCGATGAAATCATCAACGCGCTGAGGACAGTGGCTGAGAGGAAGATAGACATCGAGTCGGTGGGAATCGACACCTGGGGAGTGGATTTCGCCCTCTTTGGGAAAGACGGCCGACTGATGCGCAACCCTTACTGCTACCGCGACCCATATACCGACGGCGAACCTGAGCGCTTCTTTACTCAGATTCCTGCCGAAAAAGTCTATGACATCACCGGCATCCAGGTAATGAACTTCAACAGTCTTTTCCAGCTGTCCGCTCTGCGCAGGGAAGATGATGCCTCGCTGAGGGATGTCGGCAAGATTCTTTTCATCCCCGATGCACTCAGCTATATGCTGACAGGTCGTATGGTGTGCGAATACACTATCGCTTCTACCTCGCAGATGCTCAACCCGCGTACCGGTGAATTCTCTGAAGTGCTTCTCGACGCTCTTGGACTGGAGCGCGGCAATTTCGGAGAGATGGTGCTCCCAGGTGTTCAGATCGGCACTCTCACGCCTGAAGTTCAGCGGCTCACCGGGCTTGGACCGGTGGCAGTCAAAGCCGCGGCTGGACATGACACCGCCAGCGCCGTCGCAGCAGTCCCGGCTTCCGGGGGCAACTTCGCCTACCTCAGCTCCGGTACATGGAGCCTGATGGGCATTGAGACTGAAAAACCCATAATCACGGAGGCCAGCCGGGCCATGAACTTCACCAACGAAGGCGGCATCGGCGGCACCGTCCGTTTCCTCAAAAATATATGCGGCATGTGGCTGCTGGAGCAATGCCGTGCCGAGTGGGGTGATGTGACATACGACCTGCTGATTGAAGAAGCATTGGCAGAAGAGCCCTTCGGCATCCTGCTGAACCCCGACGACAGCAACTTCAGCGCTCCTGCGAGCATGACTGCGGCCTTCTGCGAATATTGCAAAGCCACCGGACAGAAGATTCCTGAGCGCAGAGGACAGTACACACGCGCCATTTTCGACAGCCTGGCCCTGCGCTACCGTCAGGTCTTCGGCTGGCTGAAAGACCTTGCCCCTTTCCCTATCGAAAAACTGCACATCATCGGTGGCGGAGCCCGCAACAAGCTGCTGAACCAGTTCACTGCCAATGCAGTGGGTGTGCCTGTTATCGCCGGGCCGGTGGAAAGCACGGCCATCGGTAATATCATGGTGCAGTCTGGAGTCGCAAACCCGCGCGACATCATCGCCGCTTCGGTCGACACCGAAACCTTCCTTCCACAGGATGTGCTAACCTGGGATGACGCATTCGAGAAGTTTTTGAAAATAACTAAACACTGACGATATGAACGAACAATTGTTGGAGAAAGCATACGCCATAGCGGCTGAACGCTATGCCGAGGCTGGTATAGACACTGAAAAGGCCCTTTCAAGGCTGCAGAAGATGGCCATCTCGCTTCACTGCTGGCAGGCCGATGACGTACGCGGCTTCGAGACAGCCGGAGGAGAAGACCTCACCGGCGGAATCCAGACCACGGGCAATTATCCCGGACGAGCCCGCAACGTCGATGAGCTGAGGGCTGACGTGCTCAAGGCTGTGAGCATGATTCCCGGACATCACCGCCTCAACCTCCATGAGATATACGGCGAGTTCGGCGGCAAGAAGGTCGACCGCAACGAGGTAGGTCCCGAGCACTTCAAAGGCTGGATGCAGTGGTCCCGCGAACAGCGCATGCCGCTGGATTTCAACACTACATCCTTCTCGCATCCGCTTAGCGGCGATCTTTCGCTGTCTCACCCTGACAAGGCTATCCGCGATTTCTGGATCGACCATTCAAAGCGCTGCCGTGCCATCGCCGACGAGATGGGCCGTAACCAGAACGATCCCTGCATCATGAACCTCTGGGTCCACGACGGCAGCAAGGATATCACCGTCAACCGCTACAAATACCGCGAGCTTTTCCGCAGCAGTCTCGATGAAATCTTCGCCACTAAATACGACATGATGAAGGATTGCCTCGAAAGCAAAACCTTCGGCATCGGCCTTGAAAGCTATACCGTCGGCTCCCTCGAGTTCTGCGTGGGATACTGCGCCCAGCACGGCAAGATATACACCATCGACACCGGCCACTACCATCCCACCGAAAGCGCCGCCGACAAGGTTTCTTCAGTGCTGCTTTTCGTGCCGGAGCTGATGCTCCATGTGAGCCGTCCTGTCCGTTGGGATTCTGACCACGTTGTCATCATGAACGATGACATAATGGACCTCTGCAAGGAAATCGTTCGCGCCGACGCCCTCGACAGGGTACACTTCGGCCTCGACTATTTCGATGCATCCATCAACCGCATCGGTGCGTATGTAATCGGAGCCCGCTCGGCCCAGAAATGCATGCTCCAGGCTCTGCTCGAACCTGTCGCACGGCTTCGCGAGTATGAAGAGAGTGGCCGCGGTTTCCAGCGTCTCGCTCTTCTGGAAGAAGAAAAGACCCTGCCATGGAGCGCTGTATGGGACATGTTCTGCCTCCGCAACGAAGTTCCCGTAGGGGAAGATTTCATCCCTGAGATCGAGAAATACGAGAAAGAAGTGACAAGCAGAAGATAATACTTTGGCTTTATGGCAATTTTAATCGGACTTCTGATCATCGCCGTCGGCGCTTTCTGCCAGTCGAGCAGCTACGTTCCCATCAACAAGATCAAATCGTGGAGCTGGGAAACGTTCTGGGCGCTGCAGGGTGTTTTCGCATGGCTGATATTCCCTTTCCTCGGCGCGCTGCTCGCAGTGCCTGCCGGCCATTCTCTCTTCGAAGTTTATGCGGCGCATCCGACTGATGCGCTGCTTGCTGCTTTCTTCGGTGTGCTTTGGGGCATCGGAGGCCTGACCTTCGGACTTTCGATGCGCTATCTCGGCATCGCCCTCGGCCAGAGCATCGCCCTCGGCACTTGTGCGGGCCTCGGCACGATTCTGACTCCGCTCTTCACCGGCCATGCCGGAGACCTGACTGGAGCTGTAATCACTGGCGTCGTCGTTACTATCCTCGGTATTGCAGTAATAGGCATCGCAGGTTCCATGAAGACCAAGGAGCTTGCAGCCAGGGGAGCACAGAGCACCGTGAAGGATTTCAACTTCAAGAAAGGTATCGCCGTAGCGCTGCTGGCAGGCTTTATGAGCGCCTGCTTCTCGATAGGCCTCGGTTTTGGAGAAAGCCTGTGCTGGGCAGAGACCAAAGAGATATTCAGGACGCTACCCGCAACATTCATGGTCACCCTCGGCGGAGCCGTGACAAATCTTGCCTACTGCTTCCGCCAGAATACCAAGAACCATACGTGGAGCGATTACAAGCAGAAATCCCTCTGGGGCAACAATCTCCTCTTCTGTGCCCTGGCCGGCCTGCTGTGGTACACCCAGTTTTTCGGGCTAAGCCTCGGCAAGGGTTTCCTCGCCGGCGCCCCGGTTCTGCTCACCTTCTCATGGTGCATACTCATGGCTCTGAACGTCACTTTCAGCAACGTATGGGGCATTATTTTGAAAGAATGGAAGGGCTGCAGCCGCAAGACCATCGCCGTGCTTGTGGCAGGCCTCGTTATCCTCGTCTTCTCTTCGTTCCTTCCTCAGCTTATAGGATAAAATATGAGATCGATACTTGACACACGTCCGGCTCTTGCCGCGGAAATAATGAAAGTCGCCGAAGTGGCCGGCTACCTTTGGGAGAAAGGCTGGGCCGAACGCAACGGCGGAAATATCACCATCAATGTCACAAACGAAGTGGGCTGTGGCTGCAGCCTTCCGGACAAGGCGCTTGCAGGCCCTTTCGAGATCGGAGCAACTCTGCCGAACCTCAAGGACTGCTGGTTCTACTGCAAAGGCACAAACCGCCGCATGCGCGACCTTGCCCGCGACCCGATGGCGAACGGCTCAGTTATAAAGATTACCGACGACTGCGCCCATTATTTCATTGTTGCCGACGCTGTAGTGCCTCCGACTTCCGAGCTGCCTTCACACCTTGCTGTCCACAACTGGCTCATCGGAAAAAGGTCGTCCTACAAGGCCTGCGTGCATACCCATCCTACCCAGCTTGTGGCCATGAGCCACACTGCTGCCTTCCTTGAGAAGGATGTTCTTACCAAACTTCTGTGGAGCATGATTCCCGAGACGAAGGCTTTCTGTCCAAGGGGGCTTGGCATAGTGCCGTACATGTTGCCCGGCTCCAAGGAACTGGCGGCGGCCACCATCGCAGCTCTTGCCGAAGATTATGACGTGGTGCTATGGGAAAAACACGGCGTCTTCGCCGTCGGCGAGGATGTCATCGAGGCCTTCGACATGATAGACACCCTCAACAAGAGCGCACTCATCTACCGCGATGCCCGAGCCATGGGCTTTGTCCCCGACGGCATGACCGAAGACCAGATGGCGGAAATCTCCCGGGCCTTCAATCTTCCGAAATAGGCATAAAAAAAGCAGCCCCGCGGGGCTGCTTTTCTGTATCAAAGAACTGATTAGGCTTTGCCGTCGCTTCCAAGAACGTTGATGATCTTGTGGATGTATAGCTTCTTCATGCTGTCGCGGGCCGGGCCAAGATATTTACGAGGGTCGAATTCACCCTTCTTCTCATTGAGGACTTTGCGGACAGCGGCAGTCATTGCAAGACGAGAGTCAGAGTCGATGTTGATTTTGCAGACAGCGCTCTTAGCAGCCTTGCGGAGCTGATCCTCGGGAATACCGATGGCAGCCTCAAGCTGACCACCGTTGGCGTTGATGATCTCAACCTCTTCCTGCGGAACTGATGAAGAACCGTGGAGAACGATCGGGAAGCCGGGGAGTTCCTTCATAACACCGTCGAGAACGTCGAATGCCAGCGGCGGGGGAACGAGACGGCCTGTTACAGGATCCTTGGTGCACTGCTCGGGTTTGAACTTGTAGGCACCGTGTGATGTTCCGATAGAGATTGCGAGAGAATCGCAACCGGTCTTGGTAACGAAGTCAACAACTTCCTCGGGACGGGTGTATGTATGGTGCTCGGCACTTACCTCATCCTCAACTCCTGCAAGGACTCCAAGCTCACCCTCTACTGTTACGTCGAACTGGTGTGCGTAGTCAACGACCTTCTTGGTCAGGGCTACGTTCTCGTCGTAAGGCAGGTGGCTACCGTCGATCATTACTGATGAGAAACCGAAATCGATGCAGCTCTTGCAAGTTTCGAAAGAGTCACCGTGGTCGAGATGGAGAACGATCTGGGGTTTCTCCCAACCGAGTTCCTTTGCATATTCTACAGCACCCTGAGCCATGTAGCGAAGAAGGGTCTGGTTAGCATAGTTGCGGGCTCCTTTGCTGACCTGCAGGATCACCGGACTCTTGGTCTCGGCTGCTGCCTGTACGATAGCCTGGAGCTGCTCCATGTTGTTGAAGTTGAAAGCAGGGATGGCGTAACCGCCGTTGATGGCCTTCGCAAACATCTCGCGGGTGTTGACAAGGCCTAATTCTTTGTATGAAACCATATTATTGAGTAAATAAATTGAATTTGTGACTTGATTTTTCGGCAGGCGCAAATTTATAAATAAATTGGTAAATTCGCATTGGTTTTTATCAGTATGAAAAAGAAAGTCGTCATTTTCTCAGCTCCTTCAGGTTCAGGCAAGACCACAGTGGTCAAGCACCTGATTTCCAAATTTCCCAACCTCGAATTCTCTATATCTGCCACCTCCCGTCAGCCTCGGGGTGCAGAAGTAGACGGAAAGGATTACTACTTCTTGAGCGAGGAAGAGTTCCTGAAGAAGATTTCCACCGGTGCATTCGTAGAATACGAGCAGGTTTATCAGGGTTCGTACTACGGCACTCTGAAGAGTGAAGTTGAGCGTATATGGGCCAACGGCAACATCATCCTTTTCGACGTTGATGTGAAGGGCGGTGTCAGCCTGAAGCAGTACTTCGGCGACAATGCGCTTTCGGTCTTCATACAGGCTCCTTCTGCCGAAGAGCTGCGCCGCCGTCTGGAAAAGCGTGGTACCGACAGTCCTGAGGCCATTGACAAGCGCGTGGCCAAGGCTGCAGAAGAGATGGAATATGCCGACAAGTTCGATGTGGTGCTCATCAATGACGACCTGGATATGTGCCTGCGCAAGGCGGAGCATCTTCCGATTTTTACCGACAAGACTGTGGCGCTTTATTTCGGAACCTTCAATCCGCTGCACATCGGGCACGTCAATATCCTGAAGTATCTGTGCGGCTGCGACGACATCGACGAAGTGCGCATGATCGTATCGCCTCAGAGTCCGTTCAAGGAGGAGGTATCATCAAGCGACATGCAAAGGCTGGAACAGGTTCGTTCCAAGGTAGCCCGTCTGGAGCTGGACGTCACGGTCAGCGACATAGAATATCAGCTGGAGCGCCCCTCATACACCATCAACACCCTTCGTCATCTCCAGGCCGCTGAGCCTGACACACACTTCATCCTCGTGATGGGTGCCGACAATCTCGAAGGCTTCAAGCGCTGGAAAGACTGGCAGGAAATCGTCACAGACTTTGAGATCTGGGTTTACCCCCGTCTCGGTGTCGAAAACACTCCCGAGCTCTGTCGCGACCTCCAGGCCAAGCTTCTCGACGCGCCTCTCACCAACATCAGCTCCACAGAGATCCGTAACGGAGAAAAAACTTCAGGGCTGGAGTAGACTGCTCCTACCCTCTTACACACTCGACGATATACTCTTCGAGCGCAGCGACTGACACATCCATCGGGTGGAAGTGTTTCTGTTTGCGCATCGCTATCTGGAGGCCCTCAGGAATTGCGAATTCGTGGCCGAGGGTTTCAGCGATTACTTCGCGGAACTTGGCCTGATGGGCGGTGGACAGCCAGAAGCCGTTGATGCCAAAGAACTTGGAGGCATTGTAGCCCACGGCACTGTGAGGGTCTGAAACATAGCCGTATTGCTCGTACATATCCTTGATGCCCTCGCGGATCTCGGCGTCGGTGCTACTGAAGCCGGCGAGCTCGCCAGTCAGTTTGTCAAAGTCTTCACCGTAGAGGTACATCATCCTTTCGAAGTTGCTCGGTGCGCCGACATCCATTGCATTGGCGATGGTACGCACGCTCTCGCGGGGATTGTAGACACCGGTCTTGAGGTACTCGGGAACCACATCATTCGCGTTCGAGCAAGCGATGAAACGCTTCACGGGCAGCCCCATCGCGTGGGCAAGCATACCGGCCGTAATGTTGCCGTAGTTACCGCTGGGCACGACGATTTCGGGCAGTTCTGCACCCGTAGCCTTCTTCCACTGGCACCAGCCGTAGAAATAATAGAATGACTGGGGAATCCAGCGAAGTATATTGATTGAATTTGCTGAAGTGACATTGATGTCGGCGCGGAAGGCTGAGTCAGCGAAGACTTTCTTCACCAGGGCCTGGCAGTCGTCGAAGTTGCCGTTAACCCGCACGGGACGGATATTGCCGCCGAGAGTGGTCATCTGGCTCTCCTGCAGGTCAGAAACCTTGCCATTCGGGTAGAGCACGACCACCTTTATGCCCGGCACGTTGTAGAAACCTGCCGCCACAGCGCTGCCTGTATCTCCCGAAGTTGCTGTCAGCACCACCAGGTCTTCCGCAGATGAGTTCAGAAGGCCGAGCATGCCGCCCATGAAGCGGGCACCGAAATCCTTGAAGGCAAAGGTCGGCCCGTGGAACAACTCGAGGGTATATTTGCCTTCGGCGACACGGAATAGCGGGCAGCCGAAGTTGTAGGCATTGAACACCATCTTGCGAAGGTCAGCCTCAGGCACATCATCACCGAAGAAAAGCCCAGCAAGGTAGCAGGCCATCTCTGCGTATGATTCAGCCGCCTTGCTCTCCACCACAGCCATGTCGACTGCAGGGATGCGTTCAGGCACGAACAGGCCTCCGTCGGGCGCAAGGCCCATGAATGCAGCTTCTTTAAGGCTGTAAGGATGCAGCCTCTCCTTATCTCTTGTGCTATAGTACTTCATCAGATGGAAACTCTGGTAAGTTTTGCTCCCTTGTTGGAAACCTTCACCACATACACTTCGTTCTTGATGCCGCGTGAAGTGAAATGCTCGCCCATAATCTTGCCGGCGGCTTCGGCTTTATCACGATGGTTGCACAGGGCGAATACTGAAGGACCCGAACCTGAAATGTTCATGGCGAGGGCGCCTGCGGCCAGGACTTTCTCGCGAAGTTCGTCGAAACCGGGGATGAACTGCTTGCGGTACGGCTCGGCAATGACATCTTTCATTGAACGGCCCACAAGCTCGATATCGGAGGTGAAAAGGCCTGCCACCAGACCGCCGACATTACCCCACTGGGTTATGGCTGAATGCAGAGGAACCTGCTTGGGCAGAATCTCGCGAGCTTCCTTGGTCGATACCACGATGCGGGGATGGATCACTGCGCAGTAGAAGTTACCGGGCACTGAAATCTTCACGACGTCGAGCGGTTCGTAGCCGCGGATAAGGATAATGCCACCCATCACAGCCGGAGCTGCATTGTCGGCGTGGTAGCCGCCGGAAGCGAGGTTTTCACCCTCCATCGCACATTCGACCACTTCCTCTTCGGACAGAGGACAGCCGTATAGCTCGTTCATGCCGTAGGCAGCCGCAGCGCTGGATGCGGCGCTGGAGCCGATACCGCTGCCGGGATATATCTTTTCGCAGATAGTGACGTCAATCTGGGCTTTCTTGCCTATTTTCTTGAGGAAAGTGCGGACAACCGGTGTTATAACATTCTGCTCGATATCTTCGGGGAGCGGGACGTCTGTCTTGTTGGTTATGGTCAGGCCATCTCCTTCGCTCTGAACAATCTCGATAATGTCGCCGACTTCGTCAAGGGCAAGCCCTATGATGTCGAAGCCGCAGCCCATATTGGCTATGGATGCCGGTGCAAATACTCTTACTTTTCTCATATCTGTTTGTTGATTGCCATACGGCAGGTTCACTGAGGGTGCAAAATAACAACATTATTTGCTAAAAAGAGAATCCGAAAGCACAAAAAACAACTGAGGGTGCCACCTATTGACAGTGACACCCTCGATTTTAAGGTCAAAATGTCGGTTCAGAAAGCTTATTCAGCGCAGAACTGCCATTTCATTGTGTGATGATAAGTCTCGCCGGGCTCCAGCGGCTTGTAGCCGAAGTTCGGGTGGTTCGGTGCATCAGGGAAGTCCTGGCACTCAAGGGCGAGGCCGTCATTTTCCTTATAAACATAGCCGTCCGGACCGTTAGGGCAACCCTCGAGATAATTTCCGGTGTAGAGCTGCACTCCGGGCTTGTTGGTGCTCAGAACCATCTTCCTTCCTGTGGTCGGCTCTGTGAGCTCTGCAATTGGCTTGATGCTGCCGTCGAAATTGTCGATGGCCCAGCATGCGTCATACCCCTTGCCGAATTTGAGTGCGGGGAAGCTGTAATCATGGATATCCTTACCTACTACCCTGCCTTTCGTGAAGTCCATAGGAGTTCCGGCGACGGGAGCGATTTCTCCAGTAGGGATCAGCTGGTCGTCGGTGGGCAGATATCTGCTGCAATTGAGCTTGAGGACATGGTTGAGGATACCTCCTGACTTGTTGCTTGCGCCACGCAGGTCAAAATAAACGTGGTTGGTGAGGTTAACCACGGTCTTTGCGTCGGTGGTGGCGATGAAATCGAGAGTGAGGCAGCTGTTTTCATCCCAAGTGTAGGTGGCCTGCACCTTAAGGTTGCCGGGATAGCCGGCATCGCCGTCAGGGCTGAAGAGGGTCATCACTACGCTGTTGCCTTTCTGCACTGCATCCCAGACGCGGTTGGCATAGCTTTCTTCTTTTATGCCACCGTGCAGATGCTCGGTGCCGCAGTTGATTGAAAGGGTATATTGCTTGCCGTCGAGGGTGAAATGGCCCTTTGCGATACGGTTGGAATACCTGCCGGGAGTCTTACCGAGGAACGGACCGTCATCATAATAGTCTTCGTCCTTTGCGTAGGCCAAAACCACGTTGTCAAGCTTGCCTGCGCGGTCATGAACGTTGATTGCCAATATGCTTGCACCGAAGTTGCTCAGAACTACGCTCTCGCCTTTTTTGTTGGTGAGTGTAAAATGTTTGATTTCTGCCATAGTTATTTGATTTTTCTCATGTTCCACTTCTTGGCACCGTCGCTGATGACAACATTGATCACGCGCGGATCCTTGCCGAATTTCTTGATGTAGGCTTTCTTGACATCTTCGATGTAGCCTTTGTATGCACCTGATTTAACGATGCTGATGACGCAGCCGCCAAAGCCGCCGCCCATCATGCGCGCGCCGATAACGCTTTCATTCTTCTTCGCAATGTCTACGATGAAGTCGAGCTCCTCACAGCTAACGCCATAGTCTTTGCTGAGGCCGTCGTGAGTTGCGAACATCTTTGCTCCGAAGGCTTTCAGGTCGCCTTTTTCAAGGTCGCGGCAGCCGTCAAGCAAGCGTTTGTCCTCGTAAACGACGTATGAGCATCTCTTGAACACCATCGGGTCGAGTTTGTCTTTATAGCTCTCGAGCATCTTCGGCGTCACGTCGCGGAGCAGTTCTACTCCAGGGTGGTCTTTTGCAATCCTTGCAACACCCTCTTCGCACTGGGCGCGGCGAACATTGTATTCAGAAGAAGCGAGGGTATGTTTCACCATTGTATCGATGAGTACAACCCTGTAGCCGCGGGGATTGAAGGGGAAGCGACGGTATTTGAGGCTGCGGCAGTCAAGGCGGATTACGTGCCCATCTTTGCCGAACAGCGATGCGAACTGGTCCATGATGCCGCAACGAACGCCGACATAATTGTGCTCTGTCATCTGGCCGATCTTGGCGAGGTCTTCGCGCTTGAAGCCGAGTTTGAACTGGTCGTTGATGGCATATCCGAACACTGATTCGAGGGCGGCTGAGGATGACATGCCGGCTCCGAGGGGAACGTCACCTCCAAACACACAGTCGAAACCGCCGGGGGCAGCGCCGCGCTTTTTCATCTCGGCTACTACGCCATAGATGTAGCATGCCCACTGCTCTTCAGGTTTCGGACCGTCGATGGCGATAGCGAGCTTCTGCTTGAAGTCCATTGAATATACATTGATGGTATTTGTGCCGTTCTTGCAGATGGCTACTGACATGGCTTTGTCGATGGCTGCGGGCAGCACGAAACCGCCGTTGTAGTCAGTGTGTTCTCCGATGAGGTTGATGCGGCCGGGAGATGTATACAGGCTGCATTTTTTGTGTCCGAACTGCTTCTCGAAGCATCTGAGGACTAATTTGTGGTTCAGCATTGTTATAATTATTTATAGGTTTGTTTCTGTGCGTTTCGCATCTTGTAAAATTACATTAAATGGAGTACATTTGCAACAACAAACCGCGGAAGTAGCTCAGTCGGTAGAGCGTCGGCTTCCCAAGCCGAAGGTCGCGGGTTCGAAACCCGTTTTCCGCTCAAAGAAAAAGGCCCGAAATTCGGGCCTTTTTCTTTGAGCGGAAAACGCCTTCATAGAACTTTTTGTATCTTCGTAAATATATGAGACGTTTTATCATACTTTCAATCGCTATTCTGATTTGCTTTGTGTCGGCGCGGGCACAGGTGGCTGAGGGTATGAAATACCGCGAGCTCAAGAATCTGTATGATGCAAA
>Ga0310786_10004909_pt1 | contig 18402 bp, 13 predicted proteins | sample AusTroGonzalo_MG_FD_203881 | JGI IMG/M metagenome (GOLD analysis project Ga0310786, IMG submission 203881) | Bovine rumen microbial communities from tropical cattle in Woodstock, Queensland, Australia - Gonzalo_03 (v2) (version 2) | ecosystem: Host-associated > Mammals > Digestive system >... | reverse complement strand
TAATATATAAAGAAGTATTTAACTGTTCTATTACATTATTATTAAGTCCCTCTTTTATAGCATCAGTATTAAGTAATAAATTAACAAACTCAATAGGAGTCATATTAAATGAACCATTTGTATCTTGTGTTATTGCATAATTGATTTTTGATTGATTAATTTCATCTATTCCAAACATATTATATAAATTAGCACTAGGCATAGATGTTGAACCATTATCAATTAAAGATAAAACAGCTTGTAGTTCTTCTACTTTATCATTACTAAAATAACTTGAATATTTTTCACTTTGAGCCATATTAAGTGTTACATTTACAAATTCACCTAAAGACATTTTATGATTTTCTAAACTACCATTATAAATAACATACAATGTTTCAACTAAATCATCCGTTACGTTTATGCCAAATGAAGCAAGAGAATTTTTCATCTCTGTTTGATTTAATTTTGCATTTACTTTATTAGCATCGCTTAAATTTTTAAGTAATGATAATTTAGTTTTCATTTCATCATTAAACATATCTTTATAAGAATCATTACTTGATAAGTTCAATGAGAAAGATGCAAAGTTATTAAGTGATAATTTGGTTGAAGAATCACTATTTACTGCATATAAAAGGAATAATTGATCTACTAACGATTTATCTATTCCAAATAACTTTGATATTTCTGCAGAATTCATATCTGATTTAATATATGAACTATTAGTAAACACACTTAATTCTGTTAATTTCTTTTTCATATCTGAACTTATATATGAAGAATAATTACTATCTTTGGAAACATCATTTAATAAGAAATTAATAAATGAATTAATAGCCATTTTAGAATTATTATTTTTACTTTCATATAAAACATATATTTTTTCTAAATCATTTTTAGAAATATTTAAAAGACTTGATAGTTCATCTAAACTTTTTTGCTTATTTAATTTTTCAACATCAGTAAATTCAGATAAAAGTTCAATACTTTTTACAGAATCTGAACTAATTTTACTCTTAAACATAAAATTAGAAAGAATATCATTTTTTATAAAATCAACAAAATCGTTTGGAGACATTTTAATATCAGTTTTATTAAAATAACTTGTATATATAATTTTTAAAATATTTTCATCAATTACAACATCTTGACCAAGTTCTTTAAACTTACCATTAAGTTCATTATAAAGTAGTGGATCACTTATTGTATTTGCATAACATAATGCTTGATCAACATTCTTATCCTTTTCAATTTCTTTGCAATACTTACTAATAATATCTTCATACTTGTTATTATAAACAATTGCCATTTGATTATTTGCTGAAAATACTTTACCAACTTCATCTTGCTCTGAACTTGTATATAAAATATTTACATTTCCTTTGATAAAATAAGCAATAACAAATAGCACTGGCACTAATAAAAGTTGAACATATCTAGTAAAGTGACTATATTGTCCAAGTTTTGTTAAATTAAATTTAAGTGATTTCTTTTTGGTTTTTTCGATAAGATTATCAAAAATTAAAAGAAGTGCTGGAAGACAACAAAAAATTGAAATTAAACTTAAAAGAACACCTTTAGCTAATACAAAACCTAGATCTTTACCAATTGTAAAACTCATAAATATTAAAGCAAGTAACCCTACAATTGTTGTTAAAGAACTACTAGATATGGCTTTAAATGAATTATATAATGCATTTTTCATAGCTTCCACTTTATTATCCGTTTTTCTTTTTTCTTGCTTAAATCTATTTGAAAGCATTATTGAGTAGTCCATTGATAAAGCTAGCTGTAAAACAGCAACAATTGAATCGGTAATGTTTGAAACACTACTAAACATTATGTTTGTACCTTTATTAATAAATACTGCAATACCTATTGATATCAAGTATAAAAATGGTTCTGTGAATGATTCACTTAATAAAATTAAAAGAAGAAGTGCACATCCAATAGAAAGAGCAACAATCCACATTTGAAGTACAGGATGGTATTCATCATATATTGGCCCGCTCATTGCTTCTACTTTAAAATCTTTATTTAAAGTATTATAAATTTTCTCTGAAGTTTTTGACTTTGTATAATCATCAACATTTAACACATATAATGTGTGTTTACCCTTATTATAATTTTTATTATTTTCATATAAAACACTTGAAACCCCTTTAATATTTTCAAGCTTTTCTAATGTTTCAGCTTTTTCCTTTTTAGACAAATTCTTAAACATAACATTGATACTTGTAGAATCCAATTCCTTAAATTCTTTATCCATAATGTCTTTACCGATTTTAGTTTCCGAATTCTTTGGTAAATATTTCATAATATCATCATTAATGTTTACCTTTATAGATATATACAAACTAAAAAGTGATATAAAAATAAACACAAATAAAAAGGCTAAACGATGTTTAACAATAAAATCTGTAATCTTTTTCATCTTTATTCAACTCTCCTATTTAATAAGTAATCCATATTGAAGTAGTTCAACTAATTCTTTTGAAGCTTCATCAATATTTATTTCTTTATTATATTCGAACATAACATTTAAATATGTCTTGTAAATAATAAATGCAGATAAATGAGCGTTACACTTTCTGATTAATTTTTGATTTATAGCATCTTCAATAAGTGATTCAATATAACTAATAATTTCATCTTCATATAATTTTAAAAACTTCTTTGTTTTAGATTCTGACTCAGCAGATTCTAAAAACATGTTATTAATTAACAAACAAGTTTTTTGATGATCAATAATATTTTTAATACAAGTTGAAACAAAGGTAATAACATCACTACTCTTGTTTTTTTCTATTTCAATATTATTTTTTATGTTTGTTAATTCTTCCTTAACAAAATACTCAAATAGACTATCTTTATCTTTAAAATATGAATAAACAGTCTTCTTTGTAACATTTGCACTTTTTGCGATTTCATCCATAGAAACTTTTCTGTACCCATAATTTGAGAATAATTCTCGAGCTTTTAAAATAACCAATTCTTTCTTATCCATAGCAACCACTCCTATACCGGTATACCAATTCCGTATATCAGTATAGTACTCTCATTTTTGTTTGTCAACACTAAATTTTATGTCGAAAAATTAGAAATTTTGACAAGTTATAGGAGGATTATTGCAATAAAAAAAATAGTACTTATAATACTATCTTCAAGGAAAGGCAATAAAAAAAGATGTATTTTGAAATGTCAGATATTTTGGTAAGTTTATATCTCTTTAATATAATTCATACTTCATTTCCTTCTGTTATATCTTGTTAACCCAAAATATCTGACATTTGAGGATACATCTTATAGCCATACACCATATGTAATTGCAGCCATTGCTAAAAGTAATCCAATAGTCCAAAACATTTTAACAATGTCCGATTCTCTCCAACCCAACACTTCAAAGTGATGATGAAGAGGAGCTCTTAAAAACACTTTTTTATTAAATTTAGTTATAGCAATAATTTGAATTAGTGATGATAAGGTTTCAATAACAAATATACCACCAATAATAGCAAGTGAAATTTCATGTCTTGTAATTACAGCAATAGTTGCAAGGGCTCCACCTAAAGATAAAGATCCAAGGTCACCCATAAATACTTTAGCAGGATGAGTATTAAATACTAAGAACCCTAATAAACTTCCTACCAAACAAAATGAAAACACACCAACTTCTTGATATCCTTCCATCCATGTTGTATTCCATGTAATGATACCAAATGCTATAAATGCAATTGCAGCAAGGCCACCTGCAAGTCCATCACAACCATCAGTTATATTAACCGCATTTGATGAACCTACAAGTAAAAATAATATAAATAAACCAAATGTCCAACCCATAGGTATTTCTAAATGTAAGAAAGTTATTGAAAGAGTTGGTTCTCCACCATTTCTCATAAAAATGAAGAAAAAAACTAAAGCTATAAACATTTGAAGTAAAAACTTAGTACTAATTGATAATCCTTTATTGTTTCTTTGTTTAATTTTTATATAATCATCAAGTCCACCTAAGATAGCGTAAGAAACAAATACAAAAATTAATATAAGTAGATTATGGGAGTATGATATACTTCCCTTTAAATATAAAAATAACATTGCAAGGAGTGTTGGAATAATAAATATTAGTCCACCCATTGTTGGAACACCTTGTTTTCTTAAATGTCTTTCACCTAAAGTGTGACTAACATTTTGTCCCATTTTAAATCTTTTTAAAAGAGGGATTATAATAATTCCTGCTAAAATAGATAACCCAAAACCAAGCATCATTGCTAATGCAGCTTTTGCTAAAATAAGCATATTACACCTCTTTCTTTATTAACATATTATACTATAAATAAGAGTATAATTGTTTTCTCCTTTTTAAAATTGACAATAATTTACATTAGTTAAGATACAAAACAACAGTTCCATTTTCTTTACTCATAGTATTTCCCTTAGGCATTTGACTTATAACCCTTTCTCCATCTCCAATATAATTAATTTTAAAATTAGTAAGAAGTTTTCTTGCTTCTTTAGTGCTCATATTTGTAACATCAGGAACCATATAATATTTTTCATCTAACCATAAATATTCTTTCGGAAGTGTATCTTTACTTGGTTTAATATCTAATATTTTAGTTGCACTTTTAAATATATTTTTAGCAATAGGTGCTGATACTGTTCCACCATACTGAACTGTGTTATGAGGATGATCTATGGCAACATACAATACAATTTTAGGATCATCTGTTGGCATAAAACCTATAAATGATAGTATATAGTTTCCATCCATATAAACTCCATTATTTACCTTTTGAGCTGTTCCAGTTTTTCCACCTATTTTATATCCCTCTAAATATGCATTATGACCAGTACCAAAAGCTACCACCGTTTCAAGGGCGTATCTTACTAGTTTACTGGTTTCTTCACTTATAACTTTCTTTTCCAAGTTAGGTTTATTTTCCATAACCATTTCATTAGTTCTTGAATCAAGTATTCCTTTTACAACATATGGAGTATATAAATTTCCACCATTAACTACAGCACTAACTGCTTTTACTTGTTGAATAGGAGTTACTGATATTCCTTGACCAAAAGCTGTTGTTGCAAGTTCAACTTCACCCATTCTATCAATATTAAAAAGTATTCCCTTCGCTTCACCATTTAAGTCAATTCCGGTTTTTTTACCAAAACCAAATTCATCAATGTATTTCATTAACCTTTCTTTTCCAAGTTTTTGACCTATTGATACAAAACCTGGATTACAAGAATTTTGAATTACTTCTAAATAAGTTTGTTGTCCATGGCCTTCATGTTTCCAACAATGAAGAGTTGCTCCACCTACTTTAACACTTCCTGTATCATAAAAAGTATCATTAAATATGTCTATTACTTTTTCTTCAACCGCCGCTGCATAAGTAATTATTTTAAAAGTAGATCCTGGTTCATATGTTTTCCAAATAGGTAAATTTCGATTAATTGTTTCAATATCATACCTTTTATAATAATTATTATCAAAAGAAGGTTTTGATGCCATAGCAAGGATTTCACCAGTTTGAGGATTCATAGCTAGTACTAATGCGTTTTCAGGATTATATTTTGCAACAGCAATATCAAGTTCATTTTCGATAGCTAGTTGCAAATCTAAATCAATAGTTAAAATTACATTTAAACCATTATAAGGTTCAACATATGACTCACTTATATTTAATTTCTTTCCTTGGCCATCTGCATTATATTTTATTGCCCCATTAGTTCCTGTTAAATATTTATTATATATTGATTCAATTCCAGATAAACCTTGATTATCTATTCCAACATAACCTAAAACATGTGATAGGACTTCATTATAAGGATAATTCCTTTTACTTTCTTTCATTAGATAAACACCATCAAGATTTAACTTATCTATTTGGCTTGCTACTTCATACGTAAGATTTCTACCCTCAGGATGGACTCTTTCAATAGAAGTTTTTTTAGAAACATGACCATACATATTATCGTATGAGGTATTTAATATTTCTGATAGTTTTTTAGCCACGTACTTTTTATCTTTTATTTGTTTTGGAACAACAATTAAAGAACTTGTTGTTATATTACCTGCAAGCACCTTACCATTTCTATCTAGAATTAGTCCTCTATCAGCTGTTATTGGTAGTTCTCTATTCCATAAATCATTAGCAAGAGTATTAATCTTTTTATACTGAAAAAATTGGATAACAAAGATTTTTACTATTACTGATATAAATATAATAGCAACTACAAAAAAGAAAACTTTTTGTCTTCTATATATATTTTCAAAGTTCATAATTAATTTTATGAATGATCAAATAAAAAAAGCACTCACTTGAGTGCTTATTTATCATAATCATCCAAAAAGCTCTTATATTCACCATCATTCTTAGTTCCAAGAACACAATTCAAATTTACATTATCAAGAGCTTTAAAAATATTTCTATCTATATCTTTTTCTTCTTTTCTTAATTCATTAATTAGTTTTTTCATCATTTTTCTTTTACTTGCACTTTCATCAATATCTGACTTTTCAGTAAACTTGCAAGCACAGTTAAGAAATTTTAATTCATTATAATCTTTCCAAGATACTATATCTTTTTCTTTTATATAACACATAGGTCTTATTAATTCTAGACCTTCAAAATTTTCTGAATGAAGTTTTGGCATCATTGTTTTGATTTCTGCTCCATAAAAAAGTGATAACAATGTAGTTTCTATAACATCATCAAAATGATGTCCTAAAACAATTTTATTACATCCAAGTTCTTGAGCTTTATTGTATAAATGTCCTCTTCTCATTCTTGCACATAAATAACATGGAGCTTTAGATGGAACACTATATACAACATCAAAAATGTCTGTTTTAAACATTTTGATTGGAATATTTAAAAGTTTAGCATTACTAATAATTAACTCTTCATTTTCTTTTTTATATCCAGGATTCATAACAACAAATTCAACATCAAATTTTACTTTACCATGTCTTTTTATTTCTTGAATACACTTTGCTAGTAAAAAAGAATCTTTACCACCACTAATGCAAACCATAAGTTTATCGCCATCATTTATAAGTTTAAAATCTCTTACTGCTTTAGTAAACTTACACCAAATATCTTTTCGAAATTTTTTAATTATACTTCTTTCTACTTCTTCATACTTTTCCATAATTAAAACTTCCTTCGTCTCAGTTAATTTTATATAAATATTAAAAATATTGCAATAAAAAAAGGTTTTCTAAACCTTTTTATTTTTCTCCAAGCTTATATGAAACAATCATACCTAATCCCAAAAGAAGAACACCAATGATCACTTCTAGAACTTTAAATGTAATGACTTCTGTTGCAAAAAGCGATATAGGAATAGCAAAAATTGATGCATAAATAAAACCTAATACACCATAATATGTAATTGTTTCATGTTTTTTAAATAAATATTCAAATAATCTTGATATAGCAACAATGCCTATTAATATTCCTAAACCAAATACTCCAACAATAATCATATTATGAAATACATTATCAAAATGTACTAATGACTTAATTGTTTTAATAACAGGTCTATAGTAACCAATAAGCATTAAAACAAGTGAACCACTAACACCTGGAATAACCATAGTACCAGCAGCCAAAATACCAACAAGGAATAATAAAATAAATCCTAAAATTGTCATATGAGCAAAACTTACACTAAATCCAGATTTAAATATAAATTCAGCACAAGACATAAATATAACTAATCCAAATGTTAAACAAAATACTAAGATATTGTAAAACATTTTTGAATCTTTTTTTCCTTTAACTTTTTTTGTTAAAAGTGGAATTCCTCCAATAACAAGTCCTACAAAAAATAAGCATGTAGCAACAGGATAATGATTAAATGAATAATCTATAACATTACTCATTGTAGCAATACTTGCTAAAATACCAATTCCTAGAGGAATTACAAATTTCAAATTTTCTTTGAAATTTGAAAATAAATGACTAAGGGCTTTAATAAATTCTTCATATATACCAAGAATTATAGCAAGTGTTCCTCCACTTACACCAGGTATAATATTTGCAATACCCATAATAAAACCTTTAATAAATAAAACTAAATTTTTCATGACTATCTCCTTTTATATTCTTCTACATCTAATTCTTGAAATGAAGAATTTTGACTTAACATTGAATCAATTAAATTTTTATAATCAGCAGATTTTTTTATATAAGATTCTCCAACTAACTGATTTTCAATTGAAGCACTGCTTAAATTATTATCGCCAATACCCTTATCATATACATCATCAATATCTGGATTAAGTTTTCCAGATGCAATTAATGGATATAGTGATACATTGGATGTATTTACATCACCCATATATAAACTATATATTGCTCTTAGTCTTTCATGGCTTTTAACACCTTTATATAGGTCAGATACATCTTCATAGAAAGTATCAGTACCTTTTAACGTTTTAGATGTTAGAACATTCACTTTATCACAATACTTGTAATTATTACTTGAAATATTATATGGATTTGATTCTGGTTCTACACCAACATTAAAAGTGAATACATAATCTGCATATCTTGTTGGTTGAAGATGTAAATATTTACCATAAAAATCTCTTAGATCTTCAATGCTTGGTGAACCTGATATTTTCCCAAGTAATGTATTAATTGATTCGTCTTTAATAACACATCTAAGAACTGAAAGTTTAGTATTAATCTTTGTTAGATCTTCTTCTTCACATGAATAAATATATTCTTCATTAGTAATAATGTAACCTTTAGGTCTTCTTTCAAAAGTTGTTTTATAAACAACTGGACCAAGTGTTACTTGATATATTGTGGTAAGATGTTCTTTCTTTATTATAAATATTACAGCTGAATCAGATGCTGAAATAGATGAACCACTTGATTTTTCATCAACAATAGTAACTTTAAGATATCTTCCATCCTTAAATTTATCACAATGATTAATTATTCCATTTTCTCTAATTATGGCGTCAAAAATAGGTTTTAAATCTTTATTTTCAAAAAGAGGTGAAAATGATCTAAAATTAAATGTCGAACTCTTTGTAATTTTTTTATCGTCATTCATATGTTGCACTCCTTAAATTGCAATTACATTATAACACAATTATTTTGTGAATTGAGAATTATAAAGATTTGCGTAAAATCCATCTTTCTTTAATAATTCAGAATGTTTTCCTTGTTCTACAACTTCACCATTATTTATTACCAAAATTACATCCGCATTTTTGATAGTTGATAAACGGTGAGCTATTATAAAACTTGTTCTACCCTTCATAAGTTTATCCATAGCTTTTTGTATTAATACTTCTGTTCTTGTATCAACGCTACTTGTTGCTTCATCTAAAATAAGAATTTTAGGATCTGCAAGAATTGCTCTTGCAATTGTAAGTAATTGTTTTTGACCACCTGAAACATTATTAGTTTCTTCATTAATTATCATATTGTATGCATCTGGTTGAGTTTGAATAAAGTGGTGAACATATGCATCAGTTGCTGCTTTTTCAATTTCCTCATCTGATGCTTTTAAATTACCATATTTTAAATTATCCTTTATTGTTCCATTAAATAACCATGTATCTTGTAACACCATACCAAATTGTTTTCTAAGATCAGATCTTTTAATCTTTGTTATATCAATTCCATCAATCTTTATTGAACCACCATTTAAATCATAAAAACGCATTAATAGTTTTACTAGTGTAGTTTTACCAGCACCTGTTGGTCCAACAATAGCAACTTTCTGACCAGGTTTTACCTTTACAGAAAAATCTTTAATTATTGTCTGTTCAGCATATCCAAACTTGACATGCTCAAACTCAACAGAGCCTTTAAATGTTGTTGGGATTTTAGTTTTTCCATCATCAATTTCTTCTTCTGCATTTAAAAAATTAAATATTCTTTCTGATGATGCAATCATTGATTGAATCATATTAGCAATTTGAGCAACTTGACCAAGTGGTTGAACAAATTGTCTTCCATAAGCGATAAATGATTGAATATTACCAACTGTTATTCTTCCCTTTATTGCAAATAAACCACCAACAATAGCTATCAGAGCATAACCAATATTACCAATAAAATTCATAATTGGTGGCATCAATCCAGAAAGAAATTGACTCTTCCAAGATGTTTCGTATAACACATTGTTGTTTTCATCAAATTTATTTATCATTTTGTCTTGTGCGTTAAATACTTTAACTACAGATTGCGCACCATACATTTCTTCAATATTTCCATTAACATTTGCAAGATAATCTTGTTGTGCTTTAAAATATTTTTGACTTTTTCCACTTATAAAGCCAACCATAACCAATGATACTGGTAAAATTAATAAGGCTATTAATGTCATTGTTACATCAATTGAAAACATCATAATTAAAATACCTATGACAGTAACAAATGAAGTAATCAATTGAGTTGATACCTGATTAAAACTTTGAGTTAAATTATCAACATCATTTGTAATAACTGATAATACTTTACCAGTTGATTCTTTATCAAAATATTTCATTGGTAATTTTTTCGTTTTAGCAATTAATTTTTTCCTTAATTCGTATCCACATTTTTGCGTTACTCTATTCATTATAAATCCTTGAAGTAAGGCAAAAATAAGACTAACTATATATAAAATTAATAAAGTAACTAATATATGGGCTATTTTAGAAAATGCAATTCCGCCAGTTCCATTTACCTTTTTTACTAAGCCTTCAAATACAAGTGTAGTTGCATTTCCTAATATCTTAGGACCAACAATAGCAAATATTGTTGAACCTATAGCAAATAAAATAACAATTAAAATAAACTTGTAATATGGTTTTAAAAATTTAAGTAAATTTTTTATAGCTAATTTAGGATTTGTTGCTTTATCAAAACTTGGCTTTTTACCTTTCATGACAACTCCTCCTTACTTAATTGTGATAGGGCTATTTCTTTGTAAACAGAACATTTTTTCATTAATTCTTTATGCGTTCCAATACCAACTATTTTTCCACTATCTAATACAATGATTTGATCAGCATCTAATATAGTACTAATTCTTTGAGCAACTATAAATGTTGTAACATCTTTTGTATTTTTCTTAATGCTACTTCTTAATTTAGCATCCGTTTTATAATCGACTGCGGAAAAAGAATCATCAAATATTAATATTCTTGGATTAAATGCTAATGCTCTAGCAATGGCAAGTCTTTGCTTTTGACCACCAGAAACATTTGTTCCACCTTCAGAAATAAGTTCTTTATATTTATTTTCTTTTTTATCAATAAACTCACTAGCTTGAGCTATTTTTGCAGCATTAATCATTTCTTTATCAGTTATATTTTTCTTAGATAATTTTAAGTTAGATTCTATATCACCTGAAAACAAAAATCCTTTTTGAGGAACATATCCAATATATGATCTTAGTTCTTCTAATGTAATATTTCTAATATCAACGCCATTAATACTAACTGATCCATTTGTAACGTCAAAGAATCTTGGAATTAAATTAATTAAAGTTGATTTGCCACAACCAGTTGAACCAATAATTGCTGTAGTTGTTCCAGGTTTAGATTCAAAAGATATATTTTCGATAACATTTTCATTAGCATCATGATACATAAATGAAACATTGTCAAACCTAACAGTTAAACTTTCTGGGTTTTTAATTTTTTGAGGATTAACAGGATCCTTAATACTTGTTTCTTTATTTAATACTTCACAAATTCTTTTAAATGAAATTATTGCTCTTGGAAGAATAATTGAAACCATTGAAAATAATAAAAATGAAATAATAATTTGCATTGAATATGTAATTAAAGCCATTAAATCTCCAACTTGTAGTGATCCAGCATCAACATTTTTAGCTCCAAACCATACAATCATAACAGCTACTAAATTCATGATAAATGACATAAATGGCATCATGAAAACCATAATTCTATTTACAAACAAATTAATATTAGTTAAATCTTTATTTGCTTTATCAAATCTTTCTTCTTCGTGTTTTTCATTTGCAAAAGCACGAATAACTGGTAAACCTGTAATTATTTCCCTTGAAATCAAATTTACCTTGTCAATTACCTTTTGGATTAATTTAAACTTTGGAAGTGCAATAGTAAATAACAATATTATCAAAAATAAAATTATTCCAATGGCAAGGCCAATGATCCAAGCAAGGCTACTTCCCCAAACTTTTGAAAGTGCTCCCAAACCAAGTATTGGTGCGAATATAACTATTCTTAAACAAATAATTAAAAACATTTGAACTTGTTGTACATCATTTGTTGTTCTAGTAATTAATGAAGCTGTAGAAAACTCTTCATACTCTTTATTTGAATAACTCATAATTTTTGTTACAAGTTTCTTTCTTAAATCTCTTGAAAAAATTGCTCCAACTTTACTGGATAAGAAACTCACAATAATAGCAATTATCATTACAATAAATGATATAACAAGCATCTTAAATCCAGATGAATATAAATAGTTTAGTTGGCTTTTATTTGTATTAATACCTATTAATTTATATTCATTAAAAACACTAGATATATTACTTTGTTTTTTAATACCAGTTGGCATATTATCAATTGAAGATTTAAATGAACTAAACATTTTTGATAATTCATTTTCATCCATATTTTCTATTAGATGATATATGGCATCAACATTTATGTCACCTTCAATATTTAAATATTTAGCCATATATGGATTTGTATCAGCACTATCAATCATACTTTTAATAAAAATAGGATCTTCAAATAATTTTTCAAGTTTATTAATATTTACATTATTTTTTAATTTATAAATATTCTCATTTTCAATTAATGGATATTTTTTCTCATTTTTTTCATTAACTTCAATAAGCTCATATGAGTTTATAATTTCATCATCTTTATCAGTAAAAAGTAAAACCCTATGAAGTGTTGTTTCTGATATCTCTTTATAAACTGCCTTTTCTATTCCATTTTGTTGTATACCAACATTAACAATGTTTGCTGTGTAATCAGGAAGTCTTAATTCAAGTCTTGCTTGAAAGAATAAAAGTACAACAACAATAATTATCGCTGGCAAAACTGTTTTAAATATATTTAGTAAATGTTTCATATTTTTAATAACCTTTCAACTAATAAATTATATAATATATTATAGTCTTTATCAAATAAAAAACTGCTAAATTTTAGCAGTTTTATGCTCTTTCTTTTTTTAAATAAAAATCAAGTTTATTAATAGCAAGTACATCCGCTGGAAGCCAATCAACAGTCATTAAATCTTCATGTTCTAACCATTTATATGTCTTGTGTTCTAAATGATTTACATCATGATAAACCATGCTAACATCTGAATCATTTAGCGAACATAAAAAGCAGTGCATGACAAGATCAAAATCTGGATAACTATATTCAACTGTGCAAACAAAATCTTTCAGATTGATATCAGCATGCATTTCTTCATATATTTCTCTTTTTAAAGAGTTTCCAAATGTCTCACCAGATTTTATTTTCCCTCCAGGAAATTCCCATTTACCTTCAAACTCACCATAGCCTCTTTCAGCAGCTAAGTACTTACCATCTTTTTCTATAATTGCAGCAACAACATTTATTTTTTTCATAAATAACCTCTTTTCATATATCTTATATAAATAAATTATATAAAAAGATTTATTTATAATAAAATCTCAAAAATTTATAAAGGTATAACAATTTGTTATACCTTTATTTTAAATTTTATAACCAATATAATCTTCTAAAAACTTAATTGGAGCTGTAGTTAAGAAGTTTTTGTTATAACATATATCTATATCAACTGTTGGCAATTCTTCTTTTATGTTTAATATCTCAATAGAACCGTTTTTTACATCTTCTTTTATAACATTATATATTAAATAACCAATACCAAGTTCTTTCTTTACAAACTCTAATATCATTTCTGATGTATGGATATTAAGAACATTCTCTACTTCTACTTTTTTTCTTTTTAAAAGTTCATCTAAAGCATTTCTATTTGATGTACCAGGAATTGGAAGTACCAATGGAACATTTCTTAAATCTTTAAGTGATTTTATCTTTGAGGAATCTAAAAACCTTACACCTTTTTTTATTGCAAAACAATATTTAACAGTATCTAATCTATGAATTACTAAATCACTATTATTATTTATATGTATTGGAGCGGTATCAATTATAAAATCAATTTTATGAGAATCTAACTGATCTAATAAGTAGTTAGTTCCACCTGTTATTACTGTAATTTCAATATTGGGATACTTAACATGAAATTCTACAACTTTATCAAATAGATAAAATGTTCCAATGTTTGATGGCATTCCTATAGATAATTTTCCACGTTCTAAGTTTTCCGTTTCAATCATTTTTCTTTCAGCTGTAAGCAAGTTACTATAAGACTTTTCAACATAATATAAAAGTTCTTCTCCTTGTTTAGTAAGTTCAACACCATTTGATTTTCTATAAAAAAGTTTTGTACTTAATTGTTCTTCAAGATTTTTAATAGCTTTTGAAACAGCTGGTTGAGAAGTATAATTTAAGTTTGCTGCTTTAGAAATACTACCACTTTTAGCAACATCATAAAAAGTTTTGTATAGGTTCAAATTAACATTACTTTTATACATGATTATCACCCCAACAATTGTTTAATATATTAAACTAATTATTTGATTTTTTCAATATTTTCCTTTATCACTTTTATAGTATTTTCCATCTTTTTTGTATCCTCATCATTAAGATCAATAAATATTCTGTTTTTAACACCATCTTTATTTAATATAGCAGGAGTTCCAACGTAAACATCATTTTCTTGATCATAATTTGAAACAGAAAATATCAAATTTTCATCACCTAAAATAGCATTTGTAATTCTAACAAGTGTAGAACCAATTCCGTAGTAAGTAGCTCCTTTTTTATTTATAATTTCATATGCTGCATTTTTAACATTTTCACTAATTTCATTCATTTCATCAACAGTTAAAAAATCACTTACCTTTTGTAATCCAATTACAGCATTATCCCATGGAATAAATTCTGAATCTCCATGTTCACCAACAACGTATGCATGAACATTTTTAGGATTAATACCAAGTTTATCTCCAACTAAATATCTTAATCTAGCAGAATCTAAACTTGTACCAGAACCAATTACTCTATTTGATGGAAGTTTTGAATACTTATACGTAATATATGTCATAATATCAAGAGGATTAGTAGCAACTAAAAAAATACCATTAAATCCAGATGCCATAACACTACCAATAATATTTTTAAATATAGCAGCATTTTTATTAATTAAATCAAGTCTTGTTTCTCCGGGTTTTTGATTAGCTCCAGCAGCTATAACAACCATAGATGCATCGCGGCAATCATCATAAGTTCCAACATGTATATCTATCTTTCCTGGTGCATATGCAAGACAATGATTTAAATCCATAACCTCACCAGAAACTCTATTTTCATCTAAATCTATAAGTGCTAATTCATTAACGTATGTTCTTTGGTTTACTAAAGCATAAGCATAACTCATGCCAACATTACCACAACCAATTATTACTACTTTTTTATTTATCATAAATATATCTCCTATTCTTATATTGTGATTATATCATAAAAGTATATGTAACAAAAAAACTCACTGTAAAGTGAGCTTTATTTTTCCATAATAATTGTAACGGGTCCATCATTTAAAAGTTCAACTTTCATGTCAGCACCAAAAATACCTTTCTCAACATCAACACCTAAACTTTCACATTTTTGGCAGAAGTATTCATATAATGGCTTGGAAATTTCTGGTTTTGCTGCTTTTACAAAAGAAGGACGATTTCCTTTTGACGTATCACCATATAATGTAAATTGAGAAATGATTAAAAGTTTACCATCTACTGTAGAAAGATTATTATTCATATGATCATTTTCATCATCAAAAACTCTTAGATTAATTAACTTTTCAGCTAGATAGTCGCATGTTTCTTTTGTATCAGTATCAGTAATACCAACCAAAACCATAAACCCATTATCAATCTTTCCAACAATTTTTTCATCTACTTTAACAGATGCATATTTTACTCTTTGAACTACAAGTCTCATAAATTAATCACCTAAATAAGATTATAATATAATTAAAAAAAGTGTTCAATTATTCTTGAACACTTTTTTTATTCAGATAATAATCTTTTAATATCTTCATCTGTTAAAGATAAATTATTTTTTAATTGTACCAAACTATCTTTAAAGAAATTATTTAGCTGAGGATAATCCTTTTGGAATATTTTTAAAACTTTAAGTGTCTCTTTTAAAGCACATCCAGCTTTCCTTAAATGAACAGTTTTTATCCTATTTATTGTATCAATATCTAAATACCTTTTAGATGATGTATCACCCAAATTGTTTCTTTCTATCATTTGATCTATTTTTCCATTAGCTTCATATTGACTTTCAATATAATAAATAAAATTACTTATTAAAAATACAACTTTATCATAACTTATAATATTATGTTTTAAATATTCAATTAGTTCGTCATGCTTATTAAATGCAAAATAATAGTTAATAAACTCCATGATATTATCACTTGTAAAATTATTTTTAAATAAAACTTCCATATTAAAGTTTAATTTTTTATCTTCATAAGAATATGTAAATATATTCTTAAGCATTGGATATTTTGTCAGCAATTCTGGCTTTCTAACTACTACTTTATATAAAAACTCAGCATCGTAATCATCATATAATAATATTAAATTTGACTTAGAATTATATTTACATGCAATAAGCCTACGATCAATACATGTTTGAATATTATTTTCACAATTTTGAATTAACTGATCCCTATCACTACCAGATAAATATTTCAAATAAAAGTTTTTTGATTCAATCCATGAGTACTTATCAGCATCCATTTCCATAGCATTATTATCATGATTAGTTCGGTAATCTTTAAAAACACTATCCAAACAATATGATACAACAGCTGATAAGCCAATATCATCCAAATCATTTTCAAGGGTTCTTTCACGTTGATATTGATGAGTTAATTCATGGAGAGCAACAGTAAGAAAATGAGTAAAGTCGGTACCTCCTCTTTTTCTTGAAACCTTAGAGTCATCAATACTTTTTAATGAAATATCACCATAATATTTACGATTTATAAGAGCATTACTACGTCTTCCGTTAGAAACTCCAGGTCCTTTTACGGCTTCATAAGAAGCGTGCGTTGCAATATCTATTCTACAGTCTTTAATTGGATAACTTTTGTATTCAAATGGAAGTCTAGATAAAACAAATTCTTGAACTGGATAAGAAAACTTCAAGTCTGTTGTTCTCATATCTCCAAAAATATATTTTAGAACTACTTCACATACACCTTCAACATTAAATTTATATTTAGCTAAAAATGAACAAATATAATCTATTTCGTTTTGATATATTTCTTCCCTATTTTGAATTTTATTAATAATATCACTAAAATTACTAGATATATTATCCTCAATCTTTAAATAATATTCTTTCGAATTTGCATAAAATCTATTAAGTATTTTTTCTTTTAATTCTTCATTTTGAAAAACAATATTTGTTGTAAATTCTGTTGGGTCACTTTTAAATATGTTTTCAATATATTTAAGATATTTAAAAAATAATTCTCCACCAATAAATTTTTCATCTTGATTAATTTTTTTTACAATATAGTGATCAAGAGATTCTTTAAATAAAATAAATTTTATATCTATTTCAAAATTGGGATCAGTAGAATATCGATTTGTGTAAAAGTAAGTAATCCCGTCTAAGATTTCTTTATTTAATAAAACATCTATATATTCTTTTTCAGGATAGTTTTTTACATATTCATCATTATAAAAATACATATTCTAATCCCTCTCTATCTTACATTATTATACAACATGTTAAATTATTTTCCAATTTATCATAACAATTAATGTACATAAATATGTACTTATTTTCTTTTTAATAGTACAAGTGTTTCATAGTGATATGTAAAACTAAACATATCTAATAAATTTATAGAAGATACCTCGTAAATATCACTTAACTCTTTCAAATCCCTAACAAGTGTAATTGGATTACATGAAACATAAATAACTTTTTCGGCATCACTATGTAAAATATAATCCTTAGTATATTTATCCAAACCCTTTCTAGGTGGATCTACAATAATTGTATCAAAAGATCTATTAAGTTTTTTTATAGCATTAGAAACATCGCCTAATATAAAGTTTAGATTATCTCTTTTATTCATTTTTTGATTAATTAAAGCATTCTTAATTGCATTTTCAACAATCTCAATACCCAAAACATATTTAGCTTTACTAGATGCACATATAGAAAGTGTTCCAACACCGCAATATAAATCTAAAACTTTATCTTCTTCACCAACATAGTTGTATATTAAGTCAAATATAATTCCTGCA
>Ga0310786_10004907_pt1 | contig 18405 bp, 16 predicted proteins | sample AusTroGonzalo_MG_FD_203881 | JGI IMG/M metagenome (GOLD analysis project Ga0310786, IMG submission 203881) | Bovine rumen microbial communities from tropical cattle in Woodstock, Queensland, Australia - Gonzalo_03 (v2) (version 2) | ecosystem: Host-associated > Mammals > Digestive system >... | reverse complement strand
AACATTGAGAAAAATCTTCCGCATACTGTCGCGGAATTGATGTGCGTTAATTGCCTTAATCGTTGGGTAGGTGCATTTCCGAGTGATAAATGGCTTAGTGATTTGGAGTGTCCGCATTGTTTCAAGAAGGGATTTATTATTAACACGGGGGAGGAAATGGAAGAAAAGATACGGGAGGCGGGACAATGGAAATAGTTAAATGCCCGTATTGCAATAGCGGGAATGTAGAAATGGGCGAAACAAAATATTACTGCTACAAATGCGGGAAGGAATGGGACATTCCCAAGATTGCAAACGACGATTATCCGCAGGACTCCGAAGAGAACGAGTACCGGTATTTATCCCCTGCTTGGCTCGACGAGATCGCACGCGGTCTGACGGCTGGGGCAAAGAAACATCCAGGGGAGACGTGGAGGACGATACCATGTGAGGAACATCTTTGGAGGGCCATGCGTCATATTTCGATGTACCTCGGCGGAGACAGGAAAGAGAATCATCTGATCAACGCGAGCATGAGGCTGATGATGGCAAAAGAGACGGAGGCGACGGAGCTGAGCCGCGAGCAGTGGGAACGGCTGATGCACGAAAAGGGGTGCGGATAATGCATGACCGGAGAAATCCGACGGCCGCGCAGCTGGATTACCTGCGGGAGCTTCGAGCCATGGCTGACGACGACGCTGATTATTGGCTCGACAAACGGCCGGAAACAATGACGCGGCATGAGGTCCAGGAAGAGATCGATCGGCTGCGATATCAGATCGGGAGGGCTGCACATGCAGAGGGAAAGCAGAGACCATAACGTCAGGCGGATTGAATGGGCGATCCGTAATGAGAAGCTGATTTTCGAGGCGGTTGAGGAGGCGCGTTTGGCGCCGCGAGGTCATACCGGAGGATCTCCGACAGGGCATACTTACGTCAGTGATCCGACGGCTGCACAAGCGATACGCCAGGCGGAGGAGCTGAGCTTTGTGGAAGTCGGCGGAAGGCATCTGGAATGGCCGGAACGCTGGCTGATGGTCGTGCGCGCTGTCCGGCAATGGTGCAATCGGGATGTGGTCCGATCTGAAATATTCAAGCGGCGCTACACAGGCGAAAGCTATATATCAACGTGCTATGCGCTTCACGTTGCGGAGCAGACGTACCATTTCGCGCTGAAAGAGATTCGTGGATACGCCCTGCAGGCTGCGGCACAAGCTCAGGTCATCACGGTATTTTAGATTTCTGTTTTCTTATCCTTAGGATAAAAACCAAAAATCTATGGTATTGTATTTACAGCGGTAGTGTGAAAATTAGAACTGCCGCGCCTCCTCTCCGTTCTTCCATCGGGTTTCTCCTTTCCCGATTAAGCCGCTTTTATAGCGGCTTTTTATATTGCATGAAAGGCAGGTGTGGTGCTGTGAATGAAAAACAAACAAGATTTTGTGAGGAATTTGTAAAATGCGACAGTGCCGCAGAAGCCTACAGGCGCGCTGGATACAAAGCTTCAAGTGCAAAATCAGCGGCAAATAGTGCGTCCCGTTTGTTGGAAAATGATGGCATCAAAGCAAAAATCAGGGAACTTCGGAAACAGGTGGAGTGCGAGAAGATCCTCGACGCACAGCAGCGCAGGATCCTCTTGTCTGAGATTGCAAATGCAAAAGGACAGGATGCAGTGAGAGCGATCGACGTGATGAACAAGATGGACGGGCTCTATATCAGCAAGACTCAGCTTTCAGGAGCAGACGGAGGGCCTTTGGTGTTTGCGTGGGAGGGAGAACAGAATGCCTAGAATCGTCATTCCGTATAAGCCTAGGCCGATCTGGAAAGACGTGATTCATCCTGCGCTGAAAAAGTTCAGATTCGCGGTGCTGGTATGCCATAGAAGATTTGGTAAAACGGTTGGCGTCGTAAACCATGCGATAAAGCAGGCGATCCTGTGCGAGCTGCCAGCACCGCGTTACTCCTACATCGCTCCCTTTCGTAATCAGGCAAAGCTCATCGCTTGGGAATACCTCAAGCATTACACATCGGTGATCCCGAACCTCAAGATCAACGAGAGCGAGCTTTACGTCGAGCTTCCGTCAAAGCACAAAGGATGGGCTGGTGCTCGAATCTATATCGTCGGTGCGGACCATCCGGACGCTTTGCGCGGCGGATATTTTGACGGTGTTGTTTTGGACGAGTATGCACAGATCAAGCGAGAACTGTGGGACGAGGTCGTCCGTCCGGCCCTGGCAGATCGGAATGGATGGGCCGTCTTTGTCGGTACTCCGTCCGGCCAGAATCAATTCTTCGATATCTATCAGCGAGCGCTGTCGGATCCGGATTGGTATTCGTGCATGTATCGCGTCGACGAGAGCGGCGTGATCCAGCCGGAAGAGATCGAGGATATGAAACGCGACATGACCGACCAGGCCATCCGGCAGGAGCTCTATTGCGATTTCTCAGCGTCTGCATCGGATATCGTCATTCCGATCGATCTCGTGACGGAATCCTGCAAGCGGGAGATCCTTCCGCAGCAGGTGGCCGGACAGCCGACGGTGCTAGGTGTAGACGTGGCCAGATTCGGTGACGATTCGACCGTCATCACTTCCAGGCAGGGCCTGCATGGGAAGTGGCAAAAGGTCTTTCGTGGGCTCGACACCATGGAGGCGGCCGGAAAGGTCATCGAAGCCATCAACCAGGAGCATCCTGACGCAGTATATATCGACGTCGGTGCAATGGGCGCCGGCGTGATCGACCGGCTGACGCATCTCGGGTACGACATCACGGAGGTCAATTTCGCAGGAGCTGCGTCGGACGAAAGGTACGCGAACAAGCGGGCAGAGATCTATTTCCAGCTCCGGTCATGGATGCAGGCCGGCGGAGCGATTCCAGACGAACCGGCGCTGAAGTCTGAGCTCTCCGTTGTCGAGTATCACTTCACGCCGGCTGGAAAGATCCAGCTCGAACCGAAAGAGAAGATCAAAGACAAGATAGGCAAAAGCCCGGACTTGGCTGATTCGTTGGCGTTGACTTTTGCTTTCCCGGTAATGCCGCGTGACGTTTTGCAAAGCAAGAAGCTCTCGCGTGTAAATACAAAATATAAACTTTACTGACAGGAGGGATTTTTATGTGCATGGGTGGTGGCGGTGGAGGTACCCGCGTTGAGTACGTCTACAAAGAGCCGGAGACGAAGCCGGATCCCACTCCGACGCCGGTCAGTGTTTCTGACGTTACGACGTCGGCATCCGCTGAGCGTGCGGCGTCGGAACAGGAGCGTCGTCGCCGTGGCAGTCGCGCAAACAGACTGTCAACGGATCGAGGAACGATCCTAGGAAACCTTGGCGCAGGTGTCAATGATTATCTGACCGGCCAGCGTACGACGTTTGGCTAAAGGGGTGTTCGTATGAACAGTGCAAGAGTACCGCCTATTATCTCTGCCGCTGACGGTGCGAAGATGTGCGGCATCACGCGCCGGGAATGCAACGAGATCGTGGGCGCTCTCAAACGAAAACGTCTGCCGTTTCTTGAGCGGTGGCGCGAGATTCGTGACTACGAGCTTCCGTATACGGGCGAGCTCGACGAATACGATGACGAGTACGAGCAGGCACGACGTCATGATCTGCACATCTACAACGGGTGCGCGTGGGCTTCGAATCAGATATTCGCGGCCGGCATCATGAGCGGCCTGACTCCGCAGAGCAGGCAATGGTTCCGTCTCTCGTTTGCGAATCAGGAAGTGCAGGACATGACCGGCGCAGGCGAGCTCCTCGATCAGCGGCTGGATATCCTGAATGACGTGCTGAATAAGTCGAATTTCTACAATGCGATTCACAGCAGCTATCTTGAGTTGGCTTTCGGGCAGGCTCCGCTCGGCGTGTTCCAGTCGGCTGAGACCGGCGTGCATTTCATTCCGTTCACGATTGGGACGTACTTCATTGACATCGACGCGGACAATCAGGTCAACACGTTTGCCCGTGAATGGTGGATGACTCTTCAGCAGCTGGCTGACAAGTTCGGCCTTGAGAATCTTCCGAGAGATCAGCAGATACTCTACCAGAGCGAGGCGGCAAGAGATCAGCGGTACAAAGTCTTGTGGCTGGTCATGCCGAACCGGAAGCACGATCCGCGGTTCCTGGACAAGTTCCACCTGCCGTACATCTCAGTCTATTGGTTGGAGTCGTCCGACGAAAACGAATGGCTGGACGTTGGCGGGTTCCATGAATTCCCCTGTCCGTGCGGCCGGTTCCTGGTCACTGGCGGGGCAGCCTACGGAAAAGGCCCCGGCTGGTTTGCAGAGGGCGACAGTAAAGGTCTCCAGCTCCTCGAGCGGGATTACCTGACGGCGGTCGAGCTCGGCGTCAAGCCTCCGGTCCAGTCGGACGCGAACACGGCGATGAAAGGAATCAATTTGGTACCTGGCGGAAACACGATCACGCAGAATGGAAATCCGGTCACGCCGTTGTTCCAGGTCAATCTCAATCTCGATCATTTGCAGCTGAAGATTCAGGAGTTGACGGACAGGATTAAGCGTGCGTATGCGGCCGATCTGTTCCTCATGCTCGAAGGTCTCACGCAGACGATGACGGCGAGAGAGGTCATGGAGCGGACGCAGGAACGCATGCAGCAGCTTGGGCCGGTGGTCCAGCGCATGCAGTTTGAGTTCTTGAGCAAAATCATCGAGAGAGTGTACGCGATTCTAGATCGAGCGCATATCTTCCCGCAGCCGGAGGATCCGGAGCTTGCAGAGATCCTCGCCAACGAGGAGATCAAGATCGAGTACATCAGCCCATTGGCGCAAGCGCAAAAGCTCTCCGGTCTGGTCAACATCGAGCAGGCGGTCAGCTTCACGGCACAGCTCGCACAATTCGATCCGGCGGCGCTGGATAAACTCAATTTCCCTGCGGCGGTGGATAAATACTGTGACATGCTTGGCGCTCCGGCGGCAATCCGAAGGAGTCCGGAGGAATTCGAGGAGATCCAGGCACGGAAAGCGGAAGCGGCCGCGATGCAGCAGCAGGAAGCGAATGCAGCGGAGGCAATCCAGATGGCGGTCCCGGCGACGGTGGCAGCCAAGAACGCGACGGAAGCGGCAAATGACGGCAATCCGGCGCTGGCCCAAATGCTGGGCATGAATCCTTTTGGTCTGGGGGGTAATCGCTTATGACGACCGACGCGGCGCAGGCAAAACGAATCGAGCATTTGCGCGAAGAGGAAGCGCGGCGTGACGAAGCGGCTCTCCGTTATCTGCTGGCCGATGAGCGTGGTCGATGGTTCCTGTCACGGATGATGGAACGGTCACACGTTTATGAATCGCCGGCCGGCGACATACATCAGATCCTTATGTTTGAGGGCGAGCGGCGCGTGGGAGTTGAGATTTACAACAATCTCCGGATGCTCGCGGCTCTCGACGAAAGCACGAAATGTGCAGAGGAATTACAGATGGCAGAGCGCGAATATCAGGCGTTTCTGGCCCGGTACAAACGAAAGGAGAGTTAATCTATGGACTTATTCGATCTCCAGCTTTTCGCAGACGAGGGCGGCGCGGCCGAAGCGGCCGGCGCTGTGGAAGCTCCTGCTGCCGAGGCGGCTGCGGTCGAAAGTGCGGCTCCCGCTGCAGAGGCGCAGCCTGCAGAACAAACGCAGAGCACTTTGCTTGGGGGTGCGGAAGATGAGGCAGCCTGGGATTTCCGATCTGTGGTTCCGGAGGGCATGGCGTATGATGAACAGTCTGCGTCGGCTTTTGCCGCCATAGCGAAGGAGGCCGGGTTGTCCGGAGCACAGGCACAGAAGCTTGCAGCGTATGGCATGCAGTACGCACGAGACGGAATCTCTGCTATGCAGGAGGCCTATGCTCAACAGATCGCGGGATGGGGCGAGGCGACAAAGAAAGAGCTTGGCGCTGAGTTCGATGCGACGGTCCGTCGTGCGGGGACGGGCATCGAAGCAATCGAGAGATCTATCCCGGGTTTGCGCAAGGCGCTCAACGAGACCGGCGCGGGAAACCGCATCGAGCTCGTGAAGGCGTTTGCCATGGTCGGCCAGCTGGTCGGCGAGGGCGATTTCAAGGGGTTCGGTGCTGCGCCGGCGGCAAGCACGACGCGCTATCCGAATACGAATTTTGATCAATATTGAATTGGAGGAATGAAACATGGCAGTAATTGGCTCTGACGCTTTGACGCTGAGTGATCTCCGCAAGCGTCTCAATCCTGACGGCACGATCGCTTTTGTGATCGAGGCGTTGGAAAAATCGAATCCCATCCTGCAGGATATCCTGTGGATGGAAGGAAACCTGAAAACCGGTAACGTGACCACGGTCCGCAGCATGGTCCCGACACCGAGCATCCGCATGATCAACAAAGGCGTTGTTCGCGGCAAGTCTAAGACGAAACAGATCCAGGATACCTGCATGATTTTGGAGGATCGTTCCGTCGTCGACATTGAGCTTCTGGCTCTCCAGAAGGACAAAGAGCGCTTCCGCGCTTCCGAGGACGCTGCATTCATGCAGGGATTTTCGAACTACGTCGCCGAGCAGACTTTCTACGGTGACACGACGCAGAATCCCGGCACGTTCAACGGCATCAGCGTTCGCTACAACGAGTACGCAGGCGCGAGCTCCGCATTCGGCGATCCTTCGTATCAGGTTCTTTCGGCAGGCACGCCGGGCAGCAACACAAACACGACAGCGTACTTCGTCGGCTGGGGCCCGAAGTGCACTGTGGGCATCTATCCGGAAGGCACGATGGCCGGTCTCAAGATGCGCGATCTCGGCGAGATGACTGTGCATGACTCTGACGGCCTCGAGTATCAGGGCGTTGCGACGTTGTTCAATTGGAAGGTCGGTTTGGCTGTCCAGAACATCCGCGCGAACGCTCTGCTTCGCAACATCAACGTGGCCAATCTCGCGAGCATGACCAGCGCTCAGAAACTGGCGCTAATGGATCAGCTCACGCGCACGAAGAACCGCATCCAGAATCTTGAGAGCGGCGACAAGAAGGTCGTGCTGTATGTCAGCCCGGCGCTTTATGACTTCTGCGAGTGCTACCTGAATGACAAGACGAACGTGTTCGTGACGCAGCAGACGCTCATGGACGGCCGTCCGACGCTCTACTTTAAGGGCATTCCGGTCCGCAAGTGCGACAGCATCTCCGAGACCGAGTCTGCCTGCGCTCAGGCATAATCGAAGGGAGGAAAATGAACCATGATTCTCGACAAGCAAAATTTGTTTTTCAAAGATCAGGCTCTCTCGGCCACGACGCTGACGTCCGACATCATCGACGTCGGTGAGGGCGAGGCCAGCGATCCGATGAAGATGGTCGTCAACGTGACGGAAGACGCCGGTGCCGGCAACATCGTCGCGACGCTTCAGACGAGCCCGACGACGGATTTCACGTCTCCGGTATCGCTGATTGCGGCGACGAGCCCGACTCTCACCTCGAGCTTCACTGTTGCTGATCTCAAGGGTGCGCCGTTGATCTCGGTGCCGCTGCCGCGCGGCAATAAGGGTTATCTCCGCGTATCCGCTGTATCGACGTTCACCGACGGCGAAATGACTGCGGCTCTCGTGATGGATGACGACATTCCGACGAAAGAGTAAGATTCCAGGGGCGGGGCTTCCCGCCTCTTTTCATGCGTCCGATCGGATGGTTCGGGCGTATGAAAAAGGGAGGGAAGAACATGATCACGGCAACAGATATTTGTAATCTTGCGCTGGCGTATATCGCTAAAGGCAGAATAATTTCCATGGAACAGAACACTGAGGAAGCCCGTCAGTGCTCCATGCACTACGATCACTGCAGGAAAATGCTGCTCCGGTCGTATCGTTGGGGATTTGCAAGCAGGACGGAAAAGCTTGCGCTCTCTGCGAGTAAGGTCCCAGGATGGCATTATGTGTACGGGTATCCATCCAGGTGTCTTTCTGTCCGTTTCGTATTTCCTGAGCATGGCGCTTTCCGAAAAGAATTCGACAGGTGGCAGTATGAAGTGGCAGACGTAGGATCTGTAAAGGTGATCTGCTCAAACGTCGAAAAGGCTTGGTGCGAGTACACGGAGGATATCTCTGAAGTCAACCGGATGACGGAAGAATTCATCGAAGCGCTGGCCCGATATCTGGCCGCGTCTATGGCCATGGTGATCACAGGAAATGCGGAAATCATGAATACGAATTACCAGCTCATGCAGGCGGTGCTTATGTCGGCGCAGACGGAGAGCGCACGCGAGCGTGAGCATCGGACTGAATTCCCGAGAAGGTATGCGGATGCCAGGTTCGGCTGAGGGGTGATTGAGTATGGGGCCTAATGCATATTATGCAATCCAGCCGGCATTCACTGGCGGAGAGATTTCGCCGGATGTGGCGAGTCGCGTGGATATAGACAAATACCAGCTGGCATTATTGCAGGCGGAAAACGTAATCATCCGGCCGTATGGCGCAGCTGTCAAAAGACCGGGGCTGATCTATTGCGGGGCTACGAAAAAGGCGGCGAAGAAAAGCATCCTCTGGCCGTTTAAGTTCTCCGTTTCTATAAACTATCTCCTCGAATTTGGGGACCAATACGTACGGGTGTGGCGTGAGGGGACCTATCTGAATGTAGAGCTCTCGACGCCGTTCACGGAAGCAGATCTCTCATCGCTTCGGTTTGTCCAGTCTGTGGACGTGCTGTATATCACGAGCGGGAAATATCCGGTGCAGGTTATCTCCCGCATTTCCGAGTCGAATTGGTCGATTGCTGCGATGACGTTTGCTCAACCTCCCATGGGGGACTTGAATCCGAATTCCAATCTGACGATCACACCGAGCGCGGTCACGGGGAGTTCTATAACACTGACAGCGAGCGCAGCTTTGTTCACGAATCCGAAGGTCGGATCCTGGATGGAAATCTCGCAACGGATCTCAGGGCAGTCTGTTTCTTTGTCCGTGTCCAGGGAAAATCCGGCTTCCGCGCTCACGCGTTACACGATAGAAACGGCTGCAAGCTGGAACGAAAATACGTCATTTACATACCCGTATAATCCGGAATATTACGATCCAAACGAAGGATATTATACTCCATCGTCGGCAGTTACGGAGACATGGAGATCTGCGCTGAACAGGCTTGCGACAACGGCAAGCAGCACAGTATCAAAAGAGGACGTACCAGCATCCGGAACGACGACGCAAACTTCAGCTTCAATCGGCGTAGGAAGCACATGGAAAATCATTACACATGGAACATGGAAAGGTACGGTCACAGTGGAAAGTTCCCTTGACGGATCGACCTGGTTGGAGGAACGAAATTACACAAGCAATAACGATTTCAATCCGACAGAGACAGGGACTGTAGAGCAGTTTTGCTTTATGCGCGTGACGGTCAGTGTAAACGAAGGCACTTGCACATGTGATTTTTCCTCCCTCCCATATACGCATACTGGATATGTTGAAATTTCTGCTGTTACGGACTCTACGCACGCAACGGCAAATGTGAAGGAGAGGCTCGGCGCGACGACAGCCACGTCGGAATTCAAGTTTAGTGCGTGGGACAGTGTGAGCGGATATCCTTCCTGCGCCACATTCTTTCAGGATCGCCTCTGCTTTGCAGGTTCCGATGCTTATCCGCAGAGAGTGTGGATGAGTAAAACCGGAGACTATGCAAACTTCGGCGTGGAAAAGGCCGGAGGCACGGTCACGGATGACAGCGCTGTGACGGCTGATTTACTATCGCTGCAGTCGTATCGCATACATCACATGTTGGCGGCAAATGATCTGATCCTCTTGACCGAGGGGAATGAGTGGACGATCAGCGGATCGGAGACGGTGACGCCGTCCACAATCACGCCGAGGAGCCAGCAGTCCTATGGCGCAAACGATGTCATACCGATTCGAAGCGGAAACCGTATAGTCTATGTCCAGCGGCGCGGATCCATCGTCCGGGATATCGGGTACAATTTCGATTCTGATTCTTACGCCGGAGCAGATTTGACGCTGCTTGTCCGGCATCTCATACGGGGGCATCAGCTGACCGGGAGCACATACGCACAGGAACCGGACAGTATTATCTATTTCATCAGGGACGACGGCGTGCTTTTGAGCTTAACGTATATGTGGGATCAGAAGGTCTATGGATGGTCGCACATAGTGACGGATGGGACTGTCGAGAGCGTTTGCGCTGTGGGCGAGGGAAACCGGGACGTCGTGTATTGCGTCGTAAACCGTACAATCAACGGAAGCACGGTTAGATATATCGAGCGCTTCGACGAGAGCCGTGAGAGCGGATCCACGCAGCAGCAATTCGTCATGATGGACTCTGCAAAGATCTATTCGTTTGTTTCTGCAACGTCGACGATCACAGGCCTTTCTCACCTGAATGGCAAAAAGGTATTAGCAATGGGTGACGGGTATCTGTTCGATCCGATCACAGTATCGAGCGGAAGCATTACACTGCCGCAAGCGTCGAAGATTGTCGTGGTCGGTTTGCCATATACCATGAGAATCGAGCAGCCGAACATTGAATCTCAGACGAATACCGGAACGCTGCAAGGCCGCGAGAAAGCGGTTACGACAATCATCCTGCGATTGACCAACAGCTTCGGCGGCGAGGTCGGCCCTGACGAGAGCACGCTGAATGAATTGATCTACGACGTCGATCGGATGCAGCTTGGGGAAAATGTTCTTTTCTCCGGGGATCTGCTTTCCACGATGGCCGCCGGCGGATTCAACAAAAACGGCCGGGTATTCATAAAGCACGAGACACCGTATCCTTTCACGCTGAGCGCTATTGTCAGAGGAGTGACGTTTGGTGGCACGGGCGGACTACGCGATTGAATCTATTTTTACGAAAGAATTGACGGACGCCGAGTGGGATTGGCTGACGGATTTTGAGGAGCGGCTCCGGCAGGCGGACCGTCGGGAACTTATCGCTGCCGCTGGGGATGCATGGACGGCCATCGATACGAGCATAGTCAATTCCGAGGCATGCTACAGGGTGTCAGGAGACAAAGGTCAGCCGCTTGTTTTGTACGGCCGATGCAAGGTCGATGGGATTCCAGGCCGTTTGATATGGTGCGTGGCCACGGATGAATTGAAACCATACGAGAGAGAGTTCGCCCGCGTCTCCAGAAAGATATTGCAGGAGTGGGCCGAGGAATTCGGGATCCTCTGGAATGCGGTGGGAGAATTTAATGAGCCGGCCATGCGCTGGCTGAAGTGGTGCGGTGCGGAGTTCGGGAAACCGCTCGATATGGGCGGAGAGAAATTTATTAGGTTCTATATAAGGAGGACAGAAAATGTGTAGTGTAATGGCAGGCTTGGGTGCAGCTCTCACGCTGTTCTCCGGATATGCAAATTATCAGTCGCAGAAATCCGCGATTCAGGCGCAGGCGGATAGTCAGGCGTCCTATGCGAGAGCGCAGGCGCAGGCGGACGAATACAATGCTCGTATGGCTGAGCAGCAGGCAAAGGTCGAAGCGAGGAAGCAGGAGCAGATTGCGGACAATTACGCCAAAAAATCAGAAGAAATTCGTGACAAGCATAGGATCCAGCGTGCGGCCGTTCGTGCGTCTGCCGGTGCGGCCGGTCTTGACAGCGCGGTAGGATCTCCGTTTGACATCCAGGCATCCGGGCAGGAAGCTTATTGGGAGGATCAGGCGACGCTTCTCGGGAATCAGCGCAACGATAATTATAATTCCCGCGTCACGCAGAGCAATTACATGAGGAATTCTGAAAGTCTCATGAACAGCGCTGAGAACCGCAGGAGAGAAGCGCAGAATATCCAAGCAGACGCCGACAGGCAGATCAGCGCTCTCGGCATGACTTCGATCCTCGGCACGGCATCGTCCATGATTCCGTTCATGTCTGGTATTGGCGGCGGTTCCACCAGCGGGACGTCGACGGGCGCAAACAGCATGGGGTATTCCGGATACAACAATCCATACATTTACAAAGGCGCCACTCAGACGTGGGCCGCTCCGCTGCGTCTCAGATAAGGGGTGACAGTTATGAAATTCTCATCCTACAATCCGGTCGTCAATCCGAACACATTGCAGAATATCAGCATCCGAGGGATGGAAAATCCGGATCGGTACTATCAGCCGAAGGCCGCTGGCGCGGAGTGGAAAGCGCTAGGTGAGGTAGCGAATATTGGGCTCGCTCTCCAGAAAGACGTTGTCGACGGCAAAGTCCTTGAAGCAAATGCGGAATACAACAAACGTATGTCCGAGGCGACGTCTGCTCTTATGCAGAAGAAGGAAGGCGCTGCTCTCAATATCACGGAGGAATATGACAAGCTGCAGAAGCGTGTATTTTCCGAGGTTCAGGATCAGTACAGGAGTTATCTGTATGGTCCGGCCCGTGATACGTTCCGCGCATATACCACTAAAGACGATGCGACGCGCAGGGCCGGCGTTGTGAAATACCAGGCAGGGCAGACGGAAGCTTTTGCGGAAACGCAGTACAACAATCAGCTTGCGGAATGCCGTGCGACGGCGTTGGAAAACGGCGGCGGGATTGAGAACGTCGCTGAGGCTCTGAACCGTATGGACGCCGTGGTCGATCTGAGATACGGTTCCTATGGTGGGGAAAAGGTAACGGAGCAGAAACGGATCGCGTCCGGAAAGATCGTCGGTGACGCCGTCTCCATGGCAATCGATACCGGAGACTTCGCAAAAGCGGAGGCGCTTGTCAGTCAATATAGGGATATCCTGCCGACGAATGCATATATCGATGCACGGTCAAAAATACAGAAGCAGAAGGAAGTCCGGAACGAGTATTTCACGATTGACGCAATCTCGAATCGGTTCCGTGGAGCTGACGGAAAGATCGATCTGGCCAGAGGATTTGCAGAGATCGACAGAATCTGCGGGCCGGATGCCGTGAAGGAAAGCGGCGTCAATGTGAATGTTCCTGCGGCGGCCGAGTATATTGTCGGAGAAGGCGTATCGAATCCGCAGCTCAACAATCTGACCGAACAGAAACTGCGGCTTTTGGATCGGGATTATTACCAGAGATACGGTCAGCATCTTTATATAACGTCCATGAGCCGGGAAGGTGACGGGAGCAGCTGGCACGACAGCGGGCAGGCAATCGATACGGCAGATGACAATCTGGAAATGAACAAAGATGCCCGTGATTGGATTGTCGCACAGGGTGAGAAATACGGTCTTTATGCTTTGGATGAATATGAGAATCCGTCTGAGCATGCGACGGGCGGTCATATCCATTTCAGCGATCACGGGGAAGCGCTCGAAGGCGGCGGCGGATACGTCAGCGCGTATGATCCAGTGAAACGGGAGAAGCTCAGGAAAATGCTGAAGGCGCAGTACGACAGTGAGAACGCGATGGCAAAGCAGAACGAAAGCGCGGCATACGATCAGCTGCTTCACGATGCGGAGAACAGCGGAGATTATGCTTCTGCATACGATATGATCATCAATTCCGATCTTCCGACAGACAGGAAAAATAGGGCAGTCAATGTAATGCGTGCTCGGTTCGGTGTGCGTCCGGACGGAACGCCGAGAGGAACAGGATCTTCCGATGCTACGGCAAAAGACGAAAAGGCAATCAATAAAGCAGTGCAGCTTTCCCGCGTCATGGACGTGAAACTGTCCGGAGGAAAGAATCCGACGGCAAAAGAGTGGGTAGAAATGAAAGACGCTGCCGATCTGATTTCCGACAGCGGTATGATGACAGAGGAACAGATCGCAGAGTTGTCCGACGTGTACGGCGTCATGGGAATGGTGGCAGACTATATCGACGAAGGCCACTCTGTTCCGGAGACGTATGATTGGCTCCTGAAAGCAGGGGCCAGCCCGACGGTGGCGTTCATTGCTATCAGCAATCTGGATCGAAATTATAGAAACATTGGAACAGCGATTCCGCTCGGCGAGGAAGAAGAGGAAGCAGGCGGAACTTATTGATAAACAGGCAGCGTGAGCTGCCTTTTTTATTGGAACGAGGTGCGATATGGCTTTTGATGCAGCGAAAGCTCGCGAGCTCATGGATGGTGAGCGGACGAGACGGGAAGAAAAAGCGGCGGCTCAGCAGCAGGTCGAACAGGGAACGACATGGATGCAGGACCGCATGGAAGAATTGAACACGGAAATCGCTGACAGCACGCCAGAGGAGACGTATGCCTTTGATCCGGAGGAAAGCCGTGAGCAATTCAATGCGGTCGGCGATCTTATCTCAAATACTGCTACAAATATCAACGAGGCGCTTTCTCAGCCTGGGATATTTACGGACGAGAGTGGAGAGTATTACGACGGGGAAGAGTCATGGGAGAACAGGCGAAATCTCGCGCTCTCTCCGTTGAAAGAGCCGGCTCGTCAATTCATTGCGGCTTATGCCGATGATAAAAGCAGCTCATTCCAGGACATGGCGCAGGGCCTTCGGCAGTCAAGCGCGAACATCGAATATTTCATGACGCCGGAGGAGAAACTGGAGACTGCCCGGAAGATCAACCAACGGCTGCCGATGATTCCGGGCGGAGCTATGCTTGCCAGCACAGAAGCCATGCAGGGCGCTATGTTTGCCTATGACATGGCAGAGAAGATGGATGCCGTCGGCGGAGACATGGAGAAAGTCTATCGGGAGATCCCTGCGCTCCGGACGATCTCCGCTGAAGATCCGATCGGTGCGGCAATCGCATTGAAAAATATCAAGCACGTCTATCAGGCAAAGAATGTCATTGATTCCTTCCGCTATGGGTGGGAGCACGGAAACGCAAACTATGAATATGGCATTCTGAAAATGAAGGAAGCCTATGAGGGCCTGACAGATGACGAACGAGACGAGGCAGAGAAGCTGGAGAGAACGCTTCGGCAAACGGAGCAGTATTATCCGTCCTTCTTTGTGGATCCTTTGCTTGCTATGGCCGGAGGCGTTGAGTCTTTGCCGGAAATGATCTATACCACGGCGAAGTCTATTCCTTATGGCGTTGCCGGTGCTGCGGTTGGCGCGGCTATTGCTGGTGCTCCTACGTTTGGATCTGGTGCTCCGGCCGGAGCTTCGGCAGGCTTTACATGGGGCCGTCGCGCGGGCATGGCGTATGAAATGTTCAAGCCGATGATGGGCCGTAAATTCGCGGAATATCAGTCCATGACAGACGAGAACGGCGCTCCGCTGATGACGAGAACGCAGGCTAGAAATCTAGCCACATTGGAAGCGGTGCCGGAAGCGGCAATCGAGATGGGCGCTTTCGAGCTTGGAGTATGGAAGAATCTGACGGGAAGCGGATACGCAAAGCAGGCCGTCCAGAATATTGTCGAAAACGGGAAGAGCGCAATCGCGGTAAAATCATTTTCTGATCTTTTAACAGGTATCGGAAAGGATCTGACGGTGGGATCTCTGCGTGAAATGCTTTCCGAGTCAGGAGAGGAGTTCTTGCAGACTTATCCTGACGCCATTGTCAATGCCTACATTGAGAACGCAAAGAATGTCAGCGCGTCCGATCTTGATGTGCCGAAAAGCGGCATGAGCGAGATCACAGGCGATCAGAGAAACAAGAATTTTGATCTCAGCCTTTCCCGCCTGTCGGAGACCATGGGCAATCTCGATTGGGCTGACGTGACGAAAAAAGCTGTGGCACAGGGCGCTGCTGCCGCTCCTGGATCTCTCATGCTTGGTGTCCTTTCCAGCGGCGTCGGCGTTCCGGTGAGCGGTGCGCGTTTTGGAATCGAGAGAAGCGCGTGGATGCGTCAATGGAGCGACATGGCAAAGGTTGAAAGGACGACGCTTTCCGGTGCGATCATGCTCGATCAGTTGCAGGCGACGGTCCAGGATTCAAAGCTGAAAGATGCGGCTCCGGACGTGCAGCGCGAGATCATCCGGGAAGAATTAAAAGATACGCCCTGGCAGATGGCGTGGATAAATGTAAACAGCGCTTTGGAGCAGGAGAACGGCGAAGATGACGTCCGTGAGGTAGGTCGTGCCGCCGGAAAGAGCGACGCGGAAATAGAGGCCGCGATTGCGACGCGTGGCGTCTTGACGGTTCCTGTCGAGTGCTATGCGCAGTCAAAGGCGAGCCCGAAACTTTTGGACAGTGTTTCCTTTTCCGAGGATGCGGAGCCGCTGGCCGTCATCAAAAAGAATGCTGCCGAGGTTTCTGATGCGTACAATCGACGCATGGAGAGAGAAGTCAAGAAGCAGATCGATCTCACTGAGGCAATGACAAATGAGCTGTTCCCTGATTCCGGAGAGGAACGGGACGCAGCTCTCTCGGCTATATACCAAAATCCGGAAAATCCTGCGCAGGGATGGAAGGAATTATATGATGCTGCCAATGCGGAGATGGACGAGATCATTGCTCCGGCTGTGGCAGCTTTGGATCGCGGTATGGGACAGGGGGCGTCTGTCGTCGAGACCGTGAATGAAATTGGTGAAGTGTCGACCGGACGCGTCTCTAATAATGAGGAATGGTATCAGGAATGGTACAAAAAAAATAAGCGTCCGCCGACGCAGCAGGAAAAGCGTGACCTCGCGAAGCTTATGGTCATGGGCGACGTCAATGCTCCGCAGGTGTATGGCTGGCGTCCGACGAGCGGCGAAGAAGCTGCGGCGATGGAATCCATGCGCGAGCGTGTGACCGCTCTCGACAACGAGATCAATCTGCTGAACAGCATCAAGGATCGTATGCAGACTCTGTCCGGGACGGAAATGCAGCTCACGTCCGGCATGACGCCGGAGGCGTACAAGGTCTATAGGACGATCACGTCGAACCTTCTGCAATTCGGCGGCAAGGTAGGTCGCGCTGCGCGAGTCAGCGCTTTAATGTGGGCGCGTCATGCTGACGTATACGCAAAGAGAAAGCAGCGTCGCGGACATGAAAACTATACGGCCATGGACTGGCTGAACGACACGATTAAAGGAATCGAGGAAGGTCGGAACGCGCATGGCGAAGCCTATAATCAGATTACCAATCTTGATTTAGATTTAGATGCAAGGGTTTTGCCCGTAAATCTTACCGGCGTTGCCAGCTTAAAGACTAAAAATTCCACGATAAAATCATACATAACAGGTTTAGTTGAAAAAGATTTTAATATGCCTGTTGCTAACGGTAAAGCTATAATCTCTGTGCTGGAAAAGGATATCAAGCATTTGACTTATTCCAGCAAAAGAAGCTTGGACAGGAAACAAAATCGAGCTAAAAATGCGTCTATCCTGTCATTATCTGATTTACTGAAGAATGCAGTATTGGTTGAAACTGAGCCAAATAAAAAACCAGACAAAAAACCTCATGTTTTATACTATCACAGGTTTTATGTGCCGGTTCGTGTAGGAAATAATGTTTATACAGTTCGCTTAGTAGCCGAGGAACAAAAGGATGTATTTACTTTTAATCCTACGGCTATAAACTTGTATGACGTAATTATTGAAGACAAAGAGTCATCCGCTACCCAACCGTCGCAAAAGGACGGTGTACTGATAGCAGATGACTCTACAATTAGTATAAGAGAATTACTCACGAATGTCAATGATTATTATGGTAATCCTTATATTGATCAGTCCGGCAACGGGAATTATGTTGATGCATTCAATCAGTTTGCCGGACAGAACGCGAAAACCGCTGATACTGTAAAGCTGGAAGAGGCACAGCGCATGGAAGCGGACGGCGCGTCGGCAGAGGATATTTACAAAGCGACGGGCTGGATTAAGGGACAGGATGACAAGTGGAGATTTATTGTCCCTGATAATCTCAACAAGATTGACTTTTCTTCTTTTACTGATGGCGGGTATACAAGTCGTATGCTGCCTGAGATTTATGATAATCCAGCATTGTATGCGGCATATCCATGGTTGGAACATACGTTAGTCGAGGTTGCGGATCTTGGTGACAATACAAACGGAAACGTCCGGTGGATTGCACCGGTAGAGTTTGGTGCAAAAGGCTTTTTTTACATTCAATTAAATCTAAAGAAAATCAATCAACCAAAAATCAAAGAAACACTTGTTCACGAGATTCAGCACTCGATTCAAAAATATGAAAAATTTGCTGCTGGAGGGAGTCCTGAAGCGGCTCGCATGATGATTGAACGTGAGCTTGACCGTCTTTATGCAGAGGAAGAAAAACTCAGCGAAGATGCCAGAGAATATGTTGCTTCGAGAACACGATACGATAATATTTTGCTTGGTATTACAGAAGCTGACGAAGAAAGAACAGCAAGTATTAAAAAGGAGTTTGATAAATACAAAGAAATAGTGCCGGAAGAAGAACAGAAAACCGCGAGTAAAATTGCAGGTCGGATTCGAAGTTTGCGTCGGGTTTTGCTAAATTACGGAAATGAGGCAATGTATTGGGATCTCGGCGGAGAGCAAGAAGCAAGAACTGCAGCGGGTATGGCATTTGCTACGCAGTTTGATGAAGATACCAAACGCGAAGCAGAAATCATAACAGAAAAATACAATCAAATGATGGATGAAGCTGCTCCGGAAGTTAAGGAAGCAGTAAATCAGTATTTTGACGCAGTAAGAAATGC
>Ga0310786_10004906_pt1 | contig 18406 bp, 14 predicted proteins | sample AusTroGonzalo_MG_FD_203881 | JGI IMG/M metagenome (GOLD analysis project Ga0310786, IMG submission 203881) | Bovine rumen microbial communities from tropical cattle in Woodstock, Queensland, Australia - Gonzalo_03 (v2) (version 2) | ecosystem: Host-associated > Mammals > Digestive system >... | reverse complement strand
GTAGTCATCATAGTAATAATGATCGGTACCGATGTCGAAGAAACGGTAACGCTTCAGATGAATAATCTGATGTATCTCGAAATATAAACAAATCGTTTTCATAATTATCAATTTTCAATTATCAATTATCAATTAATTACTGTTCCCAACCGAGGGTGCGGCGATAGAGTGTACGGATCCAGCGGCCGACCTTCTCCCAGGTAATCTGGTCTACCTCATGCTTGCCCTCTTCCTTGAGGTACTGGAAGAGCGACTCGTTGTGGCAGATGGAGTAAATGGCGTCGGCCAAGGCGTGGATATCCCAATAGTCGACCTTGATACAGTTCTCGAGAATCTCAGCACAGCCACTCTGCTTCGAGATGATCGAAGGCGTGCCGCACTGCATGGCCTCCAAGGGTGAGATGCCGAACGGCTCTGATACCGAAGGCATCACATAGACATCCGAGGCTTTCAGACACTCATAGACCTGCTTGCCGCGCATGAAGCCCGGGAAGTGGAAACGGTCGGCAATGCCGCGCTCGGCAGCGAGATGGATCATTGCGTCCATCATGTCACCCGAGCCAGCCATACAGAAGCGCACGTTGCGGGTACGGTGAAGCACCATCGTGGCAGCCTCGACGAAGTACTCAGGCCCCTTCTGCATGGTGATTCGTCCGAGGAACGTCACCACCTTCTCCTTGCCTGTATGGTCAGGACGCGGAATGGCCTGATACTCATCGGGCAGCGGATAGACGGCATTGTGGACGGTGTAGCACTTACGCGGATCCTGATGATACTGGTTGATGACCGTCTGGCGTGTCAGTTCAGATACACACATGATGCAGTCAGCCCAGTCCATACCGTTCTTCTCGATGCTGTAAACAGTGGGGTTCACCTTGCCGCGACTGCGGTCGAAGTCAGTGGCATGCACATGGATGCAAAGGGGCTTGCCCGATACCTGCTTGGCGTGGATGCCGGCAGGGAAGGTGAGCCAGTCGTGAGCGTGGATGATGTCGAAGTCCTCGGCACGGGCCACCTGACCGGCAATGATCGAGTAGTTGTTAATCTCCTCGTGCAGGTTGCCAGGATAACCTCCCGCAAACTCCATCGCACCGAGGTCGTTCACGTTCATATAGTTGAAGTCTGCATAGATATGCTCACGGAGCTTGAAATAGTAGTCGGGGTCCATGATGTTGCCCACGCGGTTCTTGACATAGTCGTAGTCCACGTCGCGCCAGGCGATGGGCACGGCATTCATGGCCACAATGCGACAGGCGTGCTGGCTCTCATCGCCGAACGGATGCGGCAGGCAGAGCACCGTCTCAATGTCGCCCTGGGCCTTCAGCCCCTCAGAGATTCCATAATTCGCAGTGGCGAGTCCACCAAATACGTGAGGAGGATACTCCCATCCAAACATTAATACCTTCATAGTCGTTCCTCCTTATTTTTGATATGAATACTTATCCATCAGTTTCAGCGTGCGCAGGATCTCTGCCACGTTCATCGCAAACGACATGGCACCACGGCCGTGGAACGGCGGGTTACCGTCGAACAGTTCTGAAATGGTACCAAGCGCATGGTAGTCCATCTCGTCCTCATAGCCTACGAGCTGGCGCTCGATAAAGCTGAGGCGACTGCGCTTATAGAGCTTCAGACAGGCCTCCATATAGAAACCGCCGAGCCAGGGCCAGGCCGTTCCCTGATGGTAGGCATAGTCGCGCTGTGTCTGCGGACCGACGTAGATGGGGTTGTAGCCACCGCTCTTCGGCGACAACGAACGCAATCCCTTCGGTGTGAGCAGTTCACGGGTGCAGATATCCACCACACTCTTCATCTGCTCCTGACTCAGCGGCGAGTAATCGAGGGCCACGGCGAAAATCATGTTCGGACGGACGCTCCAGTCCATCATCGTGCCATCGACATAGTCAAGCAGATAGCCATATTCATTGACGAAGGTCTCCACGAACGACTGCTTGGCAAGCGTCGCACGCTTTTCGAGTGCTTCGGCATCTTTGGCCTTACCCTGCTCAGCTTTCATGGCGGCACAGAACTTCAGGGCATTGTACCAAAGGGCATTGAACTCCACGATATAACCTGAGCGTGGCACCACAGGACGACCGTTGGCCGTCGAGTTCATCCACGTCACAGCACGTTCACGACCGTTCGAATAGAGCAGGCCGTTCTCGTCGAGACGGAGATTCGGATGACCACCCTTGATGATATAGTCAACGATATCGCTGACAAACTTGCCATAACGCTGATAACCCTCGTCCTTTCCAGCATCCTTCACATACTGCTGGATAGCCCAGACGGCCCACAGGGGGACATCAGGCTGCTCAATCTCGTAGATCTTCACAGACAGGGGTTTCTCCTCCATGAACTCACGGAGACCACGCTCAGCTGTTCTCATCACCAACTCAAAGTAGTCGCGCTCACCAATGGCCAGCGTCAGACCTGGGAGGGCGATGAACGTATCACGGGCCCGGGCCTTGAACCAAGGATAACCTGCCAGCAGATAGCGCTCATCCTTCTTGTCAATTTTCTCCATCGTACCACTGCGACGGTCGCGGAAATGGAACTGGTGGGCGGCAGTAACCAGACAGTGATAGAAATTATCACGGGGTACACGCTCCTCCACCTCCTCGTCGAAGAGTTTCTTCAGCGTCGAGGTCTTAATCAGTGAGGTAGAGCCAGAGAAGATGATGCTCTCGCCCTTCTTGATAGGCATCTCGAAATAGCCAGGCACGTAAAGGTCCTCGTTAGAGGCATAGCCACGCTCCTGCTCCTTAGGATACTCAACGCCACGATACCAGTCTGGCTGGAAGATAAACTCGTTCTTCTTCGAGAACTGCATGAAGAGGTCGGGATAGCCGGCATACATACAGGTCTTGATGCCATTATCCACCGTCTGGTAGTCACGGCTGGCCGTCATATTCTCATGCGTAAACTGACGCACGCTGCGGAAGGCCAGGAACGGACGGAAACGCAGGATGGTGGCAGAATGGGCATCCACCAAGGTGTAGCGGATGAGGATACGGTCCTCATAATGCTGGAAAATGACCTCCTTCTTCAGGATAACACCTCCCACGCGATAAGTTGTCGTCGGCACCTTGCTGGCATCAAACTCACGAATGTACTTGTGTCCATTAGGACTGAATGCATTGCCCTGATACTTGTGGAGGCCCAGATTGAATTCTGCTCCGTGCTGGATAACCGTACAGTCGAGCGACGACAAGAGCACATGGTTCTCGTCGTCGAGCTCAGGTACAGGAACAACCAGCAGACCGTGGTACTTACGCGTATTGCAGTCCACAAGCGTGGAACTGCTATAGGCACCCGAACGGTTAGTGCGGAGGAATTCACGACGGAGACTCTCCTGAAGGTTAGTCATCACGGCTTTTTCTAATCGTAAATAACTCATAGTTCCTTAATAGGTTTTTATATTAAATATTGCTGTTTTAGTTTGATTTTCCAAAAGTACACATTTTTTGTCAATTGACAAAGGAAAAAGGAATATTTAACTTTATTTAGTTTATATATCCAAACACAACTCAGGCTGGAATCAGGAAATTGATGACTTCCTGTTCGACATCGACACGGAAGGCTCCCGCCGGTGTTTTCATCAGACGGCCGTCGGCACTGACCAATGCATGCTTTGCCTCATCGACGGCGATTTCCGTCGTACGATAAGGATGCACACTACGGTGATTCAGGAAGCGTCCCGTCATCAGCAGCCACATGCCCTCAATCAATTGCACCACCTCAGGATGATAGACCACCGACACATCGAGCATACCGTTATAGGGTACGGCATTCGGCGTCTGTCCATAGCCCAGACCACTACCGATACAGACCGTCATCACCTTACGGTCGATGGTATCGGAATTGATACGCAACTTCATCTTATATTCCATCCGATGGAAGAGCATCACAAAGGCTGACGTGATAAACGACAAGGTACGCGAGCCGAAGAGTCGGCGTGTCTGACGGCGCAGGTTCATAATGTCGGCCGTCATGCCGATGTTCATGCAGTTCAGAAAATAGCGATGGCAACGTTCGCCCTTGGCATTCTTATAGCGGATACAGCCAAGGTCCACCTTACGGATGCGGCGCTTGACGAGCCAGTCGATGGTCTGTTCGATGTTGTCCTCGTCGAAATCCCAGAAGCGGGCGAAGTCGTTCATCACACCATTGGGGATCACTCCCAGTGCAATCTCGTCACGTACCGACTTCTCCTCCATCATCAGACAGTTCACGGCATCATTCAATGCCGAATCGCCGCCAACGACAATAAGCGTCTTATATCCGTTGCTGATCATCATCCTCACTAAGCGCTCCACACTTTCCGATGTCTCGCTCTGCACCATATCGTACTGCACCTTGCGCTCGTCAAGTGCCTTCTGAATCTTCTCCCAGCGTTTGCGGGGGCTGGTGAATCCCGTCCTCGGGCAATATATGATGCCCCATCTTGTCGTTTCTACTGCCATATAATTATTCCTTATAATCCACGTTTATTAAATGTATGATCCGTGCCACTTTGTCATCGAGAGGGAGGGTGGCGTCAATCCAGTTGATCTTGAAGCCACGGCGCTCCATACCACGAAACCACGTCATCTGTCGCTTGGCAAACTGGTGGATGGCAATCTCCAGGCGCTTGAACATCTCGTCGTAGGTTAACTTCCCCGTCAGGTATTCCGTCACAAACTTATATTCCAGTCCGTAGTAGATCAGGTCTTCTGCCGAGATGCCCTCGTCGAGCAATGCCTTTACCTCTTCCACCATGCCCTCCTCCAGACGGGCCTTCAGTCGGCGGGTAATCTTCTCTCGCCGCAGTTCGCGGTCGATGTTAATGCCTATTATTACCGAGTCCACAGGCGGCAGTTCCCTGCGCGGTGTGGGATGTTCAAGGTTATAGGTCTCAATCTCGATAGCGCGGATAGCCCGCTGACACGAATCCACATCCGTCGTGTTGTGCATGTTCGAGCCGCTCTGGGCTTTCAGATCCTTCAACATCTCTGTCAGTTCGTCGAGCGACTTCCCCTCCAGCGCATCCCTCAATGTCTGATTCTGCGGCACAGGCGAGAGCTTATATCCCTTCAGCACCGCCTCGATATAGAGTCCCGTGCCACCACAGAGAATCGGCACCGCTCCCCTACTCTGTATATCCTGATACACATCAAAGAAATCCTGCTGATACTCAAAGAGGTTATACTTCGTTCCCGGCTCCCGGATATCTATCAGATGATAAGGGACATTGAACATTGGCGTCTGATAATCGCCAAGATCCTTGCCCGTTCCGATATCCATCCGACGGTACACCTGACGGGAATCGGCAGAGATGACCTCTCCGCCAATCTCTGCTGCCAAGCGCGCTGCAACGGGTGTCTTCCCCGAAGCCGTCGGACCTAATATCGTAATCATCTTCTGCATATCTTGTCAGGCTTCAGAATTATTTCAGACCAGGCCATTGGCCGCGGATTTGCTTACATTGGGTATAAAGGCTTGGGCAGTTGAATACCTGATGGAGCTCGCTATCAGGCTGTTTGATGATTTCGACACTCCGCTGGTGGGTATCCCAACCGTCACCCATAATATAAAGGTAGAGTACCGTACCCGTGCCAGAGAATTGAAGTTCCTGATGTTTGTTGACACTGGCTTTCATCTCCACCGTATAGGGCTGTTGCGGAGTGTAGCTGTTCTCCGGCTTGGCACCCTTCAGGACAGCAGCAGGCAGATAACGCTGGTGATAGCCGTCGTTGGCGGGAGCATACTGCGAGGTGCCGAACTTCTGTTTCAGCTGAGAGACAACACTGTTGACATTCGACGGCCAGCAAATGAGCTGGATACAGCGCAAGCCCTCGTCACGGTCACGGCCGTAAATCTCCATCGCCATCGGCATCATGGCAGCAGTACCATGAGGTGTCTTGCCAAGGAACTGGGTATAGAGAGCCTCAAACTCCTCGTAGTCTTTCGGAATATTGGTGAAGGTCACCACACCCGTTGCTTTCTGATTATATGACTCAGCGGTCAAATTGCCCTTCATCGTAAAGGTATGATCGCCATACTTCCATGAAGTCTGTGCCTGAGCCGTAAGGCCCAGCAGACAGCACACTGCAAATAATAACTTCTTCATATTATTGTTCATCTCCGTTAATATTCTTAAACCATGCGTTGATTTCCTTACCCTCGGGAACCTTGTCAAGGTAGGCCTGCCCCTCTTCCTTGGAAATCTCCTTACCGTTAAGGGAACATTCGTAGAGCTCACCTTCTACTTCGAGCACATTGAGTTTCCAGATGCGCTTGCCGTCCTTGAAGGCGTAGATTTCCTGCTGCCAGGAAGGGCCGCCGGCAGGACCAGCCAACTTGAGATAGCAAATGCCGTCCTTGTCGCACTTCGACGGCTGCAGACGAGGATTCTCGATAGCCACCAACTGGAACTTACCATCACGACGGATGAAGAAGGCACCATTCTTGCCATCCTTGTCGCGCAGCCAGATCCACTCGTTGTCGTAGTCGATGTAGCAATGCGACCACTTGGTGAGTTCTACATCCTTGTCGCCCATCTCAGAGGAATGGTAGAGTTTGTCCATCTCGGCGAGGTCACGCCTCCAGACGGGAATCTCCTCATCGACCATCGAATGGTAGCACTCGTATTCCAACTCTACGAGCTTACCATCTCTCGGGAAAAGCATACCGACACAGAAACTCTCGGGGGCTCCATGTGTGTAGCAGAGTTCCAATCCCTTCGGTCCCTCAAAGGCAGCTTCGATCTCGTTAGGGATATAGCCGTCGGCATCAGCATTCCACGTACTGCCGTACTCAGGATCATAATGACCGAGCTGTTCGAGGACATAAACCTGGCCACTGTCAATAAGTACCTCAAGGGCAAGAGCGAATTTGCGCTCGGCATCATACTTGTCTTTGGGAGCATTCTTATATTCGCCCTTGAACTCAATGGCCCCCATCGTATAACGGTCTGCGATAACACAGGTCTTCGATGAACGCTCGGCCTTCATACCGTACTGCGTTTCCAGCTGTTTGACGATATCGGCAGGGAGTTTGGGGTAGTCGTAGTTTGCGGTCTGGCACGATTTGACGCTGAGCACCTTGCGGGAGGCCAGATAGCTGTCGGTACAGACAACCAGGCCCCAACCGTCAACCATGGACTCTTTGCGGGGTTTATCCTTGGAATTGACGTAGTCGAAACGGGCACAGAGTGAGGGAATTTCCTCACGGCCGTGGATCTCGCCGATGCTGGGGATATTGCCATCAGGATCCTTCTGCACCTCATCGATATACTTCAGTTTGATGATCTTGTCACCTTTGAGCAGGTTGGTGTACTGGGCAGCGTTGCGGCGGAACATCTCCTGAAGCTCCCAACTCTTGTGGTAGATGGCAAAATATTCATCATCATCGCCGCTCTTTTGGGGTTCCTCGATATTGGCCCAGTAGAGCATTTGCATGTACTGCCCGTCATTGCCGATAAGGAACATCGGCAGCGGAGTGGTATCGTTCTCCTCGATGATGCTGTCGATAACAGCGGCAGTCACCGAGTCGGTACTATCGGCAGGAGCCGTCTGGCCCTTCTGCTTGCAACTGATCATTACTGCCATCGCGCAGATGGCCATAAGCATTAGTTTCTTCATATTGTTTGTTGTTTCATCATCATTCTTTCAATCAACGTCGGGGCCAATGGGCTTCTTACGGGCTTCGGGGATGAAGGTGGCGCTGTCACCCCATTTGCAGTCATTATCAGGAGTCTTCAACCTCCCACGAGCACCAATAATGGGATGATAAATCTCACAGCCAATTAGCGTGATGTCCTCGTCGCTCACGAATAGCGGAACATCAGCCCAATTGCCGAAGAAACGACAACGAGTGAACGTAGTGTACTCACTACCCCGATTGGTGATGAGTTCGTATTCACGGTTACTGAAAAAGTCGCAGTCAACGAAAACCACGCCAAGCGTGTTGTACAGCTCCATGATGCCGTAAGTACAGTCGTGGATATTCGTATTATGAACAATCAGATCCTTGGTCTCACGAGCCACGATGCCATAGGTGCCACAACCGTAGAGGTCGCAGTTGAAGATATAGTTCCTGTTTCCACCCTCCACACCAATCACACCACCATCGCAGTAGCCACCCTCGGTATGACCGATGGTCAGGTTCTCTACCTTGCAGCCATCACAGTCCATCAGACGCAGACAGAAGGAATAGCGCGGGTTAACCTCGATGCTGGAGTTTTGCTTACCACGGATGACGAGACCACTGAAGTTCTTAAGCGTCAGCTGCTGGCCATCGTTGGTAAATTCGCTGACAATAACAGGCGTACTTCCACCATGCTCGGCGATGGTCACCCAAGCACGGCCTGGAATACCAGAGAACCACTCCTCACGCTCCAGGATTCGCGAAAGGTTCAGGTGGACATCGGCACCAATCTCGACGATACGGTCGTTACCGAGAGCATTGATAAACTGCTCCTCGGTGGTGACGGTAATGACACCATCAACAGACTCAGCCATCTGAGGAGCCGCAGCTGTGTTCTCGTAGCGCACTCGGTCGCCATCACCGACGGCTTCTTCACTCTTCAACAGCTGGATGTTGGTCAGTTCAATGAGATTCAACTTGATGCTATTATTGTCAGCTATGGGCTTGTACCAAGACTGCTTGGCAAAGTGCTCCTGTAAGTCCTTGGACTGGAACTTCCATCCGTGCCGAGCTAATATCTCGTTACGCATCAGCCTCAGCTGGGACTTCGAGAAGCGACCCAGGTAGCGGGTGTTCAGCAGATAATTCTGCAACATCCAGCCGACTTCGCGCTGCTCGGCGATCCTGTCCTGTGCCACGCAGTTCTTCAGATCGTCGGGTGTCAGCGAGAGCGTGTAGCAGCAGTCGCCATTAGGCTTGCGCACCGCAAGAAAGTTCTGTCCCTCCTGACGGATATAGTCAACGCTCCAGCCTACCTCACCCCGGATGAATATCCAGCCGTATTTGTTGGTTGAGGCAAGTGTGTAATGTCCTTCCTTGCTGGTCTTCTTCAGCGCAAACGAGTCGCCACCCATATCTTCGCTGTCACCATCCATACGGATGTTGCCCTCATCATCGACAGTCGCGGTATAGAGCCGTACCCCATCCCACCAACGGGATTCATTAGCTATTGTCTGCGAGAGAGCACTGGCACTATATAACAACCAATAACTCATCAATAATAAACCTATCAGCAGTTTTCTATCCATATAGCTAATCATAAAGTTCAATGTTCAATCAAATCGACTGCCGTTCCACGTCAGGCGCTTCTGCACCTTACCTGAAGGGATATAGAAAGTATAGACGATGGTCTTTCCCTGACGGGGCAAAGCGTGAGAAGCGGCATGAGAGCCAGGAGGCGCATCGAAGGAAAGCCCCAGTTCATCGGCATAGACGACTTTCATCCGGCGGGTGGCATTGTCATATTTATAGAAAGTGATGCCCGTATATTGGCCGGCAATGGCCTGTCCGTTCTGGAAGAAATCATTGGAGATGGCCACCAACTTGTGCTTCTTGTCGGCATAGTTCCAGAAACAACACTCAATGACCTGTCGTCTGTTGCCGTCCTCGTCGGAATCGACAGACTCATAGCCTACATAACCGTTATGGACATCAACGATGAGGTCATCTCCTGGCATCTGTTTCATACCGTTCTTATAGAATCCCCATGCCTCCCTCAGCCCATTGAGCGACTCATCTGGCTCACTCTGTGAAAGCAGGGCTGTGACGAAGTCCTTGATATTGGGTGAAGTCCCTTTGTAATTGATGATAATGTCACCCATACCGTCATCAAAGACGAAAGGCTCGGTCTTGGCATAGACGGGCTTCATGCCATCCCAGGTAAACGTATGCCGCACAGGACCGTCGTCACCACTCCAATCATCGACAAGCACGTTCTTACCCATCTTGGGCAAGTTACAGAATATCTGCTTGTACTCCCCTCTGTCTCCCCATCGGTATCCCTTCAGGATATCAGGCTCAGGAGTGAGCGTCTTCTTCTGAGGGTCATAGTCGTAAGTACACAACACCTCTATACAAGGGTCTGTGGGCTTACCCAAAAGGACGGCTAAAAGTTTATGACCATTCGAGCGGTTCCAGTAACAGGCAGACATATACTCACCGTCGGTTCCACCATCACCCACTGACACAAAACCGTTCTTTGCATCGACGGTGACAGTGAGATCCGTCTCTTCATCCAACACCTCATTGGCGAGGCCCTTCTCCATTGTCTTCCTGACGGCACCCACCATCCATGTGGGCCACGTCTGGTCGAAACGTTCCAGCATAATACCAAGGCTACCGTTCAACACGTTGCTAATCGATTTCGAAGCCCAACCCTGGTCGATATCCTCCAGCGAAGTTCTCATGACTTCTGTTTCCTGTGCTTTTGCCGCCAGTGCCATGATTAACACTGCTGCCGAGATGATGATTCTCTTCATACTTATCGTTTTATGGTTGAAATTGATTCCTTTTCCTTGCTGTCTTTTTAATTAACCGCTGCAAATTTACACTTTTTCTCGCAAACCTCCAAGCATTATTCATAAAAAATGATAAAATCATTTGGAGATGTCGGACAAAAGGCTTACCTTTGCACAAAGTTAATTAACAATAACAGCCACTATTAAAATGAATAACAGTATGAACAACAAGGTTTATAAGATGCTGGCGATTGTTGCTGGTTGCATCTTATTCGTGATCATCATCTTCACCGCCTGCTGTACCGTGGTGGACTCGGGCGAAGTGGGTATCCAGTTCCATAAGTGGTCGGCCTCGGAGCAGGACTACGGCGGCGTGGAGGGTACGTGCAAAGGTTGGGTTTTCTACAATCCCATCACGACAAACGTATTCACCTATCCCACCTTCACGCAGCGTAAGCAATACGAAACGTTCAGCGTGAATGCCAAGGATGCTTCGATCTTCGAGATGGACCCGACCATCGCCTACCGCATCAATCCTGACAAGGCCTGCGACATCTTCACGAAATACCGTGTTGGTGTGAAGGAACTGGAGGAGGGCTATATCCGCACCTGTATCTATGAGGCCTACCGCACTTGTGCCAACCAGTACACGAGTGACTCACTGATGTCGAACCGTGCCAACTTCGAGCGCGACGTCAGGGCTCGTTTGGAACGTTCGCTGATGGCAGAGGGATTCATCGTAGAGGAGTTTACGAGTAAGATCACGCCTCCGGGTTCACTGACGGAGATGATCGATGCCAAGAACACCGCCATCCAGAGTGCCCTGAAAGCCGAGAACCAGGTAAAGGAAGCTGAGGCCAACGCCAAGATTGAGGTGGCCAAGGCAGAAGGTGCTGCCAGGGCCATGAAGATCAAAGCCGATGCTGAAGCTTACTATAATCGCACAATTGCCGCCTCACTTTCACCCATGATTGTACAGGAAGACATGATTGAGAAATGGGACGGTAAGATGCCTCAGATCGTTGGAGGCAACGGGATGATGCTCGATATCTCTAAGATAGTAGGGAAATAATCTGTTGTTTTGTCAAAAAGAATACACAGGATTACATCATGTCTTTTTCGAGGTAATCCCACATGGCAGTGCGTAAGTCGATGCGGTATTTCATCTGATAGAAGTTGTCGATCTTCCACTCGCCGTCTTCGAAAACGAGGTCTATCTGGGCAGGCTCCCACGTGTCCTGCTCATAGACCGTGAAAGCAACGGTAGCGCGCTTCTCTTCAGGAGTGACGTTGATGTTGGTTATTTTGAACTCATCGAAGGTAACCACACCCGGATTCTCAGTCATCGACCAATGGTTGACCTCGAAAAAGAGCGTGCCCGTAAGGTGCTCTTTATAGTGGACGGCCATGAGCAGCTTGTTCCAAGCACGGGAACAATAGGCATAATCGAGCAGTTCGTTCTCAACAGCACCGCCACGACTACGGAACTCCGCCAGAACAACATCGTAAATGCTGGTCACACGCTGTAAGACGACACCCGCTTCCAACAGGAGGCTGACCTCAGAGGCAACAGAGTCAGCATTCACCTCAGTTGTATCCTCTGGGAAGATATAGGGCATCCTGTGGACTGGGGGTTCATCGGGTCTGTTCTGGCATCCTGCCAGCACGAAAGACGCGACCAAAACCAACGCGGCGAAAGACATTTTCATGAAACGCTTCATAATCGGGCGCAAAGGTACACAAAAAAAACCGTCTGACAAAATCAGACGGCATTTTTTTATCTATAAACTGTAAACTCTAAACGATAACACTTCATTTGGGACCGAGATTGCGACTCTTGATATCTTTGTCAAGGGGATTCGGAGAGAAAGTGTTTTTCTTGCCCGTCTGGTCAGCCCTGTCGATGGAGCCAAGGTTCTCGGTGGGATGATAAATGGCACAACCGCGCAGGTAGAACGTATTGTCAAGGTTGAACAACGGTGCATCACCCCAGTTGGCGAAGAATCGGCAGTCGTCGAACGAAACGCCCTCACAGCCATAACCCTCAACGAGAGTGTACTCACGGTTGTTGAAGAAGTCGCACTTGTTGAACCTCACGGCGACAGAGCTGCGCAGCTGCATGATGCCGTATGTACAGTCATGGACATTGGAGTTTCGCAGATCGAAGTCGGTGGTCTCAATCAGGTCGAGGCCGTAGGTACCACAGCCATAGAGGTCGCAGTCCTTCACCATGTTCACACGTCCGCCCTTGACACCGATGACACCACCCGAGCAGTAGCCACCTTCGGTATGGCCGATGGTGAGATTCTGCACCTCGCAGTGGTCGCAGTTGATGAAATAGAGGCAGTAGGAGTAACGGGGATCAACCTCGATGCTCGCGTTCTTTCCGCCCTTGATAATCAGGCCACTCATATTGACGAGTGCCAACTGCCGGCCATCGGTCTCACTTTCACTGACCACAAGAGGTTCCTTTGAGGCAATGGCCGAGGCATCGGATGCCCAGCGACGACCTGGACGGTTCTTGAAATCAGCCTCATTCTCAAGAATGCGCGACAGATTCAGGTGGACATTGTCGCCAACCAGGACAGTACGACCAGGACGAAGATTGGCAATAAAGTCGGCCTCGTTGGTGACAACGTAAACCTCTTCGCCGTCAATCTCGTCAGGCCCACGGCCGTCGTCAGCAAGTCCGCCAGGGTAGTCGTCCGCATTGGTGGAATAGCCACGCATATTATCTGGCACAGCCTCCTCGCTCTTCAACAACTGCACATTGGTCTGCTCGATGATGCTGAGCTTGATGGTGCTGTTGTCTGCCACAGGGTGATACCATGCCTGACGGCCGAAATGCTCCTGCAGGTCTTTCGACTGGAACTTCCAACCGTGACGTGCCAGTATCTCGTTGCGCATAAGCCGCAGCTCGGGTTTCGAGAAACGGCGCAGATAGGTTGTGTTAAGCAGCATACCAGTGATGATGTCGCTAACGGGCTGCTCTTCTGCGAACTTCTCCTGTCCGAGGCAGTTCTGCAGATTATCCGGTGTCAGCACGAGCGTCCAGATAGCATCGTTATGAGCATTGCGGATGGCGAGGAAGTACATGCCGTCCTGACGGATGTAGTCAACACGGGCACCACGTTCACCACGAACAGGGAGCACATCATCAGGATGATCAGCCCCAAGGCTGTATCGGCCCTGCTGGCCCTGCACCTTCGTGAGCCGGAAGTGGAATGCATCTGAATACTGACCCACGCCATTCATCCTCACATTGCCCTGATTATCAACGTTAGCGGTGTAGAGCACAGAGCCATCCCACCACTTTGAGCCATTCTGAATCGTCTGTGCCCGTCCGCCCACTACGACGAAAAGGCACAGCGCAATGATTGTCAATAGTCTATTCATACCTTATTATATATATTATTGTCCGATCGTAGTGCGGGAAGAGAAACCACCGGTGAGATCCTCGACAGTCAGCTCAGTGAGCTGCGACTTGCTGAGGTTCGAGCGGCCAGAGAGACGGTTAGCCTGCTGCTGGATACTCTTCTCGAAGACGTTACGTGCAAAACGGGCATTACCGAAGTTACGGTCCTTATGGGCCACGGCATATTCAAACTGCTCACGGAGATAGTCCTCAGCATCGGCGGCCAACGTATATTGGTTTTTCTTCATATACATCTTGAAGATGTCGGCCAGCTGTGCACCCGTATAGTCGGGGAAGTCGATATAGCGGTTGAAGCGCGACTGCAGTCCGGGGTTGGAGTCGATGAAACGCTGCATCTCGTCCTTGTAACCAGCGATGATCACCACCAGGCGGTCACGGTAGTCCTCCATACGTTTCAGGATGGTGGCGATGGCCTCCTGTCCGTAGTCCTGACCGCTGCCTCCCTCTGGCACCAGTGAATAGGCCTCATCAATGAACAGCACACCATCGAGGGCCTGCTGAACCACGGTATCAGTCTTGAGTGCCGTCTGACCCATATACTTGGCCACGAGTCCGCCACGGTCAGTCTCCACGGTGTGACCTTTCTTCAGCACACCAAGATCCTTGTAGATTCGTCCTACGATACGCGCCACAGTCGTCTTACCTGTACCAGGCGAACCGTAGAACACAAGGTGGTACGATACTTTCGCCGTCTTCAGGCCCTGTGCCTCGCGCTGCTTCTGCAGCTTCACGAAGTTGGCTAACGAACGTACCTCGTCTTTCACCGACTCAAGACCAATCAGAGCGTCGAGCTCCTCGTAGGGGTCGTTCTCCAACGGTTCGTTCACGACAACGGAGTCTTTCTTCTCCACCTGTTCCGTCTGCTGGGCAGTCTCTTCTGTGGCATCCTTCTTCTCGTCATCGTCGGCGAAGATACCCACAATGATCACCAGAACGAAAAAACCGATACTCAGGCATCCACAACCTTTGAACACCTTACCCATCATTTCCTTGAAATCACTTGTATCCATAGATTTTCTCCTTATTTATTTTTTTACAATATTCAGACAACGACGGCCCTGATAGCTGATGCGGCTCTGATGCTCCAGATAATTCATAATGACTTCGGGCGTGGTGATGCCCATACTCTGCCCCTGGTCAGCGCGGTTAGTCGGACTAACGGCCACCGAATAACTGTTACCCACCACATGGTAGGTTTTCTTCAGATTCAGTTTCTTGCCGTCCTTATCGTAGAGCGTAAGTTTCTTGATCTTCAATGTGGCTGGGTCAGTGACGATGTCGCAGGTCAGGCCACCCACGTACGGGAAGCGCTGCTTGTCGTTGTCGTAGCAGGAGATGAGCATCTCCGACAGTTCCTTACCTGTGACGTGAAGCTCTACAAGGGCATTCTGGAAGGGGTCCATCTTCATCACGTCACCCACAGTCATATCGCCTGCAGGATGATTCTCGATGCGCACACCACCGGCATTCTGATAGGAGAAGTCTGCGCCAGTCTCGGCGACATAGGCATCACAGACCATACAGCCCAGCTCTTCGTTACAGTCGAACGGTGTCTCGGCCACAGCCAGCACGCGCTGGAAAGCAGGATCCTCAGAGAAGTAGCGCACCAGTTCGGCAACGGTCTTATTCACGCTGGGCATTCCTTTCACAGCGATACGCTCGGCTTTTTTCTCAACAATCTTCTGTCCCTCAAGTACCAGCGTAGAGTGAGTGGCATAAGGGATGCCCTTCGCATTCTGGGTGATAAGGATGCCATTGTGGATCTCGCCACCGTCAAGTTGGGTATGTGTATGTCCGCCAACAATGATATCGACCCAAGGCAACTCGGCAGAGAACTTCACGTCTGTTTCAAAGCCAAGATGCGACAACAGCAGCACCACATCACACTTGTCACGCAGGAACTGGTATTTCTGGATAGTCTCTAAAGGCTCCATGAACTTAATGTCCGTCAGACGGGCGGGATGACTCTCGGGGGTGCCCATCGAACCGAGGGCAGTGATACCGATGATGCCGACAGAGATGCCGCCACAGTCGAACACCTGATAGGGCTTGACGTGCATCTTCCATTTCGGATCAGGCTCCATATTGGCACACAGCGTCGAGAAGGTGCCGAGGCCGATAAGACGTGCGAGGCCGTCCTGCGCTGAATCGAATTCATGGTTGCCAACGGCAGTAGCATGGAAACCCACCTGATTCATTAGCGCCACCATTGGGTAGGCAGGAATCTCGAACATATCATTGATTGGGTCGCCCGAACGGTTGTCACCTGCTGAGAGAATCAGCAAGTCAGGATAGAGGGCACGCAGCGAATCGGCCACAAAGCCGAGACGCGGGAACTGCTCGATGGCAGCGTGAGGGTCGTTGATGCTAAGGATATGGAGTTCGCGGCACTTCTGGGCTGAGAGCGACACGACAGCAAGCATAAGCAACGATGACAGGATAATCTTTCTCATTGATTCTATCTGTTTAATGATTGATTCTGTTTCGGAAGCCGGAATTTCACGACGTCAAACTGACTGGCAGGCGCATCAAGGTCTATCTCATGCCCCCAACGGTCGTAAACCGTCAAGCAGTCCACCAGACTGACGTCCATCCCCTTCAGCGCGAAGTAACTGAGGAGGGCGTGGCGCACCTGCGCACCCTCAAACACGTCGATCATCTTACGGTTGACTTTCAGTTTCATGCCGCAAAGTTACAAAAAAAGCTTGTAAAAGCGAAGCGATTTTGGAAGATTAACGCAATTCGGCCTGAAATATAGGCAAGACGAGGAAGAACAAGGAAATTTAATTTGGGGCAAATAGCAAATTGGGGAGGATTGGTGAAGGAGTTAGGTTGCCAAATCGTAACCCAAAAATTGGGTTCTGATGCAGGTTTATCGACAACGCAAATCGGGGTAGAATGGAGCATCTTTCACCGCTTGTTCACAGCCCGTTTCTTATTCCGCAAACTGCTACATTTTGCATAGCGATGGATGCCAAAAGAAATAGTAGTTTTGCAGCCAAAATAAAAAAAGAGTAAGAAACATGAGAAGTACTTTTAACATTCTGTTCTATGTGAACAAGAGTAAGGAGAAGAACGGTGTGGTGCCCGTGATGGGCAGGGTTACGATTAACGGGACACAGAGCCAGTTCAGTTGTAAGAAGACGATTCCGCTTGATTTGTGGGATGTAAAGGGCAATTGCGCTAAAGGTCGCAGCAAGGAGGCTTTGCAGATCAACCGCGAACTTGACAACATCAAGGCGCAGATCATCAAGCACTATCAGCACCTTTCGGATAGGGAGGCTTTTGTGACGGCTGAGATGGTGCGCAACACGTATCAGGGATTTGGCAGCGAGTACGACACTTTGCTGAGTGCATTCGACAAGGACATTGCCAATCAGAAGAAGCGCGTGGGCAAGGATAGGTCAGCAAGCACGCTTTGGGCTATGGAACGTTCGCGGAAGGATGTGGCTGAGTTCATTCAATCACATTACCGCCGTACAGACATGTCGATGCTGGAACTGACGCCAGAGTTTATCAAGGACTTCGCCGCTTACCTTAGTACAGACCGAGGACTGGCTAATGGCACCATCTGGCAGCGGTGTATGTGGCTGAAAGGTGTTGTGTTGAGGGCACACTATAATGGCAAGATTCCCCGTAACCCGTTCGCGCAGTTCCACATCAGCCCCAACTGCAAGGAAAGGGAGTTCTTGTCTGAGGATGAACTGAAGGCCGTCGTAACCCATGAGTTCGAGGACGACAATCTGGCCTTCGTGCGTGACATTTTTGTATTCGTGTGCTTCACCGCCCTCTCGTTCATCGACGTGAAGAATCTGACGACGGACAATATCGTGGACATCAACGGTGACAAATGGATCATCAGCAAGCGTCACAAGACCAACATCCCCTTTCAAGTGAAGCTGATGGACGTACCCTTGCAGATTATCGACCGCTACAAGCACCTACAGGAAAACAAGCTGGTGTTCGGCAAGATGAACTACTGGTCGATGTGCAAGAAACTGAAAACGGTGATTACCGCCTGCGGCATTGAGAAAGCCATATCCTACCATTGTGGACGCCACTCATTCGCGACCTTGGCACTTTCAAAGGGCATGCCCATCGAGAGCGTGAGCCGAGTATTGGGACACACCAATATCGTGACCACCCAGATTTATGCCAAAATCACAAGTCAGAAACTTGATAACGACCTGACGATGCTTGGCAATAAACTCAACGCAACATTCAGAGACATTTAGATGGCATAGATTACAGCGGCCCAAAAACTTCAAAGCAGAAAGACGAATGATTAGCGATAGTCTGTCATCCGTCTTTCTGCGTCATATTCCCCCTGCACACGAACAAGTAACGGCTCTTTCTTTTTCCCCTATCGTTTATATGCAGGATGATAGCAACTCTCCAGAACACTCTCCAAATCACTCTCACGATAAAGCACCTTGCCACCTAATAATATATATGGTAGCACGCCATCATTGCGGTATTCCTGTAGCGTTCGTCTGCTGACCTTCAGAATCTGTGCCACCTCTCTGTCTGTCAGGTAGCGTTC
>Ga0310786_10004904_pt1 | contig 18425 bp, 23 predicted proteins | sample AusTroGonzalo_MG_FD_203881 | JGI IMG/M metagenome (GOLD analysis project Ga0310786, IMG submission 203881) | Bovine rumen microbial communities from tropical cattle in Woodstock, Queensland, Australia - Gonzalo_03 (v2) (version 2) | ecosystem: Host-associated > Mammals > Digestive system >... | reverse complement strand
GCGCAAAGTATCCTTATGTGGTCTGCCTGGATCAGGATAAAGTGATCGGCTATGCGTATGCCGGCCGGTACAGCCCCAGGGAAGCCTATAACTGGACGGTGACCACCTCCATCTATATTGACAAGGATCATCACCGGAAGGGCGCCGGCACTTTACTCTATGCTGCACTGGAAGAAAAACTGCGGGAGAGGGGAATTGTCAATCTGCTGGCTGGAATTGCATATGTGGAAGAAGAGGATGAATACCTGACACATGACAGTGTGTATTTCCATCAAAAGATGGGATATGTCCAGGTGGCCCGGATGATGACCGTCGGCAAGAAATATGACAGATGGTATGACCTGCTCTGGCTGCAGAAAAAGCTGTAAAGCAGCAATAACCATGCAAAAACCCGGTTGGGGAGAAAGATTCCCAACCGGGTTTGTTTTATCGGTATATATTTACTTTTTGCCGGAGAACCGGGCCATGGGTTCACCCCATGCACCGAGGTCTGTTCCTTTCCAGCTGAAGTAGCGGCTGCAGGTGGTTTTGACAGGCGCAATCGCATTCAGCTTATCCAGGGAAGTGCCCTTACCGTTCGCCAGCGTTTCATCCTGCAGTACGTTGCGGATGCTGCACAGCATGACCTCGCCGTCATCCTGCTGAATAAAGTCCTTGACTTCCAGTTCAAAGACAACGGGGGAAACGGCCAGAACCGGTACTGGCAGTACGCTGCCTTTTTCAATTTCAATATCCAGGTTCATTTTTTCCGGGTTATGTCCGTCTGTACATCCCAGATAATCCGCCAGGGGGAGCATTTCTTCCGTAACCAGATTGGCTGAAAACACCTTCTGCCGGTGAATGTTATCCTTTGTCAGCTTGCTGCCGCCGATGCAGGCCATCACACCCAGTTGCGTGTCCCAGGTATAGCTGAACCAGCAGAAAAGGCCGAAATCGGCTTTGCCGTTTTCATCATAGGTTCCGTAGAGGAAAAGCGTCTGGGGACAGTAATCGTTCGTAGGAGATAAACTGATTTTACTCATGGTTGTTTCCTTTCTGAGTCATTCGCTCAAGGGAGATTTGTCATTTCTGTCTGCTTCGCGTACGTTGTCCAGCACCCGGAGCAGCATGCTTTCAAAGGAGGTGATCTCTTCGTCCTCAAACCCCCGGAAGTAGATGCCGGTCATCTCTTCCGACACAGCAGCATACTGTTCCTTGCACTGCTGTGCTTTCGGACCGAGGAAGATTCGAACCACACGCCGGTCTTCCGTGGAACGGACGCGCTTTACCAGACCGGCGTTCTCCATCCGGTCCAGCATGCTTGTCAGCGTACTGTTGGCCAATCCAGTCCGCTGGCCGATCTCATGCGCGGAAAGACCGTCCTGCTGCCAGAGTGCGTCCAGGATTTTTCCCTGCGGGCCGTTAAAGGTATCCGCACCGGAAGCATCCAGCAGCTTTTCAAATACACGGCCGCCGATCAGGCGGATCTGGGCGATATAATCACCGCTGCGTGATATTCTCATGGTTATCCTCCTTCCATGTAGAATATTACTATATAGAAATAATATTGTCAAGTCCTTTCTGAAAAAGAGAGATAAACTTTTGAAAAAGCCATTGACCCGAACACGGTGTCGCGGTTTACAGTGATTCCGGCGGAGAGAATTGAACGCTGTGATCCTCCGGCCGGAAGCATAAGAAAGGGAAAAGGTGAATGGTATGAGTCTCGAATTCAGGAAAGCAGGCACGTCAGACGTGCCGGTGCTGAACAGCCTGTCCAAACAGGCATTTGACACGGATGTTGAAGTCGGTGGCACTTCGACAGGAGGGCCTCCCGGATATATGTCTATTCCGTTTCATATGAAGATGGCGAGGACAGGCCATCTGTATAAGCTTACGGAAAACGGCCTGATCATTGGCGGAGCCATCCTGTTCCAGGACGGAGAAGAACTGAACGTGGGCAGGATATTTGTCAATCCGGAACACTTCCGTAAGGGATATGGGATCCGGATGATGGAAGCCATTGAGGATATGTTCACTAACGTGAAGGTATTCACGCTGGATACGCCTGTATGGAACATCCGAACCAATGCTTTTTATACAAAGCTGGGCTATACGGAAGTGAGGCGCGACGGAGACTTTATCTATTATGCCAAACAGCGGTAATCTGAAAGAATATGAAAGAAGACCCGGATCATGATAATGAACCGGGTCTTTCTGTATCCGCCTGCGGTCAGCAGATGAGCCGCAGCTCTTCCATGTTGTTTTCAAAAACGCCTGTTTTCCGGAAACCAACAGATTCATACAGTTTTTTTGCGTTGACGTTGCCGGGAATGACGCCGGTGTAGATTTCCTGCGCATGGAAACGTTCCTTCAGGAATGCGATACCGAGTTCCAGCGCTTGTCGTCCATAGCCTTTATGCTGATGTTTCCGGTCGATCAGCAGTTTCCATAGGGTGTAGTATTGCTTGGCTTCATAATAACCCATCATGATAAAGCCGACGATTTCCTGATCACTGTAAACCGCGAAAGGGAAGGCAGTCTCCTGATAAACATAGGCCTGAGCCAGGGATTCCGCGGTGGTGGAAACATAGCCGGTCTGGTCATCGTTGATTTTCAGACTGAGCACTTCATCCAGATTGTCCTGTGTGACAGGTTTGATCTGTACCATCTGTTCCTCCGAAAAAATGTATATTCGTTACCTGAGTGTACCGCCATGGAAGGTGCATTCATATACTTTTATTTCGCCCCGGTAGATTTCCTCATATCCCTGGAACCAGGTAAAATCACCCGTTACCTTGCAGCGGTAGGTATATTCTCCGGCCTGATAGTATTCCGGCCCCCGGTAGGGCATTTTCCGGTCGGCATGACGAAGGGCTTCCTTCAGGAAATTCCCGCTGAAGCTGTCATCCAGCACCCTGCCCATATAGTTCATTGCATACACAGCGGTTCCATCGTGCCAAACGGCTTCTTCCCCGGCAAACTGTTCTCCGCCGACGTATGTGTCGTGATACAGATAACGGCCGTTTTCATACCTGAAATCGTGGGACTGAGGACGGGTGGAATCCACCTCGTTCTGAAACGCGGCATAGGTGTTCACGTTGGCTTCCAGCCGGAATGCAATCAGCTCTTCCATGTCGGAGTCCTGTTTCGCAGCAGGGCGGACAGCACAGTCCTGATCCTTTACCAGGTAATTCACGCTGACGTTGAGCAGATTGCTGATCTGGATCAGGTTGAAGATGTCCGGATAAACCTGTCCGGCTTCCCATTTGGCGACGGCCTGCCTGGAGACTCCTGTTTTTTCCGCCAGTTCTTCCTGCGTCAGGCCTTTATTTTTCCTGAGAAGCTGAAGTTTTTCAGAAAAGATCATTTTCATCACCTCGGGAACAGGGTAACAGATTTAGCGTTGCTTTCACATCAATCAACAGTAGCAATTTTGCTGCTTCGGCTATACAAAATGTGAATCTGATCATTACAGTTCTTTTGACAGAAGCCAGAAACCTTCGTCAGGAGCCGGATTCATGTTTTTGTCCATGGCGCAGGGATCTGAATAGCAGTCCTTGATTTTTTCGGTAAACCCAAGCCGGTGATACAGCCTGATGTTCTGCTCTTCGTCCGGGCCGACACCGATGGTGGCACGCTGAAAACCGGCAGACTTCAGATCGGCCAGGATAGTTTCCATCAGTCGGGTGCCAAGTCCCTGACCACGGTATTCCTTCCGGATCCTAAAAGCGCACAGGTAGGCAACGGTGTTTCCATCCGCGAAATCCTGATCAGTCTCTATATTCCGGAAGGCATACAGTTCACCGATCAGTTCTCCGTCATGTTCCAGCGTCCAGAAGTCCGCATTTCCGGAGGTAATATTCTGATAAAAGAACCGGGCTGTGGGCGATGCTGTATTCACGTCCGGGTAGTCCCATAACTTCAGCATTTCCTCACCGGTTGCTTTTCTGATTAGCATCTTTTTCCTCGTTCAGTCAGAATTGTAAAAGTTGTTTCCAGCGGTTTCCGGGAGATTAAAAATAATGCTCCATCAGGCGGTCGACCCATTCGGGAACAGCCGCGTCTTTTCTGTCATATACGGGATAGTAGGGCTTGATATCCAGAATGGGTGTGCCGTTGACTGCATCAAGGCCTTTTACAGTAAGCGTACGGTCTGAAACAGAGATGATTTCGACAGATGTCATGCCAATGCGATTGGGCCGGTCCTTTGCCCTTTGGGAGAAAATACCCACCATCGGCATATCCTCCCGGTTCTGCGGCCGCCTCTGCAGATGCTTCTCCTTCACAAACTGAGCCTGATCCAGATAATACAAAATAATGGCATGGGAGAACTGGTCCAGGCCGGAAAGGCCGCCAGCATACTGATCATCGAGGATAATCGTTGAGACGTTTCCGCCCCAGGCGGTATCCTTTTTTTCCGAAACGGTGTTTTCCACCCGGCCGATGGGCATCATTTCAATTGATTTCATTTTATCAGTCTCCTTGCTTTATTCTCTTTCCAGGTTGAAAGCAATGCAGTCCAGGATATACCGGATCAGCAGCTCTCCGTAATCCGCATTGCCCCACTGCCAGGAAGGATCGCTTTCACTGAGCGGGTGTTTGTCGGAAACCATAAACGCAACAGCATTCCGGATTCCGTAAAGGTTGCACAGGTTAACCAGCGCGGAGGCTTCCATGTCCACAGCCACGCATCCTATATCCCGCCAGAACTGCTCTTTGCCGAAGGTCTGGCGGTAAACCGCGTCAGTAGTAACGGTGGGCTCCCGAAATACCTGAAAGCCCTTCTTCTGAAAGAAAGAAGCAAGCGTGTCAAAAGGGAAGGGAGGGGTGACCTGGGCGAAACCGGGATCCTCCAGGTAATGCCGGGAGGTTCCTTCCTCACTCCATACTTTATCCGGAAGGATGACATCACCCACGGACAGATGAGGGGCGAAACCGCCGCACAGACCGACCAGGAATACTTCTTTCACACTAAGGACGTGAAGCGTTTCAACGGTACAGGCAATTTGCGGCGCCGCATAGCCTCCATGGAGGAAACAGACATCGGGATTGTCCTTTATTCCAAGCACCTCGGAGTGGGTGATGAAGCCGGGCAGCTTCTCCATAAGCTGGTGACAGGAATAATGCTCCTTCAGCACCGGCATCCCTTTTCCCAGACAAAAAACAACCGCCCTGGCAGGGAGCACAGGAATCTTCATGCCGGGGTATTTGCTATCAATCTGTTTTCCGGGACTGAGAATGGGTTCCCCGGGGGTATACCATGACATGATTTTCACTCCCTTCCGGTAAATGATCAGGCATCCTGATGCAGAATGTCAATATAGTAATCCAGCAGTTCAAAAATCCAGTCATGAAGCCTGGAAAAACGGAATCCCAGCGACGCTGCCAGATCTGTGTTAATACTGTATTCCGGTTCCCCGTTATATGGAGCCGTGTCACCATCGGCACTCAGGACCGCTTTTTTGCCGGTCTTCTGTTCAACGTAGCCCAGAATCTCCCGGATGGAAACGGTGCCCTCGGAACAGCCGTTGACAGCGCCCCTGAAAGGCTTTCCGGCAAGGAATGCCAGAAACCTTCCGGCTTCATCAGAACGGATAAAACCCATCCGGCAGTCCAGGTTGTCGACATACATGGGGATGGATTTCATGACGTGCTCAACATAGAACAGCAGCCGCTTTGTATAATCATCTTTCCCGATGACGAAAGGATACCGTACGGCAATCCAGTTCCGGTCCGGATACTGCTGCCACAGGGCGCATTCCGCCTGCCGCTTGATCTCGTCATAGGGGAAATCCGGCCGGCTGCACCAGATCAGTTCCTTTGCGGTGCCGTTAAAATCGGATTCCAACGTGTTGAGATGCTTCGGATCATACACGGCGGTGGTGGACATGTGGATATACTGATCACAGTCCGCTACGTCCATGAGATTTTTGATATCGTTGGAACAGTAGGCCAGTTTGTCGATAATGACGTCGAAGTGACGGCCTGACAATGTGCTTCGGAGGCTTTGGGCATCGATCCTGTCAAGGGTGAGCCGTTTTACCCTGCTGCCGAAACTGTCAGCAGACAGGCCGCGTGTTGCGATCGTGACCTCGTGTCCGGAATTCAGAAGCTCCTCAACCATGGGAATGCCGAAGAACCTCGTACCGCCGATTACCAGAACGTTCATTTCACTGTCTCCGTTGCGCAAAGAATCAGATTCCGGGATGAATTATTCGCCATAAAGCAGATCCTGGATGATGAAATCCCGGGACAGGGGAGTCCAGTGGCCGGGAAGGCAGATTTCAGGATTCACCTGGCGTACGGTTTCCGCCAGCTTGTTGGCCAGTTCCTGGTCTACTTCCCAGCCGGGAAATGCACCGCCGGTGCAGTCGCCCATGATCAGGAGCTTATCCCCTGGAACTTCCACCAGGGTGGAGTCGTCCGTATGGGGCGCTTCCGCCTGGAAGATCCGGACAGGGCAGTTGCCGGGATCCAGCGTCATTTCACCGCTGAAAACCATATCCGGAAGGGTAACAATGACCGGCTTGTTATTGGCATATTCACGCTGGATTGATTCATGCATGGCAAGGAAAAACGCGGGGCCTTCCTTGACCAGGCGGTCCCGGATATCCTTCAGGTACTGTGTTGTCCGCTCATTGGCCAGGGTAAGTCCGTGAACCGCATGCATGGCGAAGGTATGGTCCCAGTGCCAGTGCGTCAGTACGGTAAGCTTCGGCAGGGGCAGGCCCGCTTCTTCCAGTTCACGGTAAAACTCCCGGATGTGTTCTTCAGAGTGGCCCGCATCCACCACAAGGCTCCAGCGGTCTCCGCGGATATAGCTGAGATTCGGGCGGTCCCTTTCCTCTTCAAAGGGGTATACCCAGACCCGTTCTGTAAGTTGATTCAGTCTCATATTCAGTTATTCTCCTTAAGTCCTGTTTCAAATAAAGCGTCGGGGGATAATTACGGCTTCCAGTTCCGGATGCATAGCCAGGGCGTTTTTGACGTCGATCGTGTAGTCAACGACCGTGCAGTGGGCGTTCAAGTCATCGTAGTATTCACGGATCCGTTTTCCGTCCATGGCCTCCATTGTCTTCCAGGAGGCGGGATTGTCCAGATCGGCATCCATAAAAACGCTGTCGATTCCGAAATAATCGCAGACTTTCAGCCCCAGATACAGGTTGATATTATTGTATCCTTTGCCACGCTCGGTGGGCCTGATGCTGTATCCGATATTGCCGCCGTAGTGCTTCAGCTTTTCATTCAGGGCGAGACGGATGTTGATCATGCCGACGATCCGCTGATCACTTTCCCGGACCAGGAAATAGGTTCGAGCGGGTACTTTTTCCTCATTCGGCATCCGGTTATAATCCAGATTCAGCTTTTCCAGCCAGCCTTCATAATCATCCAGGAAACGGTTCAGTCCTCCGGTTCCGTTGATGTCGGAATTGTACTGATAGAATTCATTGATATAGTCAATGGCGGCCTCTTTCCGTTCCGGGCCGGGTATTTCAAAATAAAAACGTTCCATACGCTTACTGACTCCTGTATCGTTATGTATTAAACATTGCAAGGTAAATGCTGAGCACCGTCCAGGCGGAAAGGGAATAGAAGTTTCCGTGTTTATCCTTTCCGGTCCGGAAAATTTCCTGCGCCTGTTCCCGGTCCAACAGCTCAAAACCGTCGAACAGTTCGGAACCTTCCGCTCCGCTCTGGTTCAGGTTATCCAGGTTGTCCAGGGTGATTTCCGCACAGAGGAAAGCGTTGCTTTCATCGGTCATGCCCGGGGTGGAGAAGGCACAGGGATTCAGGACATAAACCCGGTCGCTGTCCTTCACTGTCAGGCCGGTTTCTTCTTTTATCTCCCTGATCGCGGCTTTCACCAGCGGATCGTCACTTTGCCTGTCTTCCGGATCCAGCAATCCGGCTACCGGGCTCAGCAGGAATTGTCCGATGGGATAGCGGTACTCATAGGACATGAGCAGGCGCGTCTGATTTCCCGGCAGGTGCAGCACAACGGCGATTGTAACCGCGTCCGGGAGCATTGCACGGAAAGCGTCATCCGGAAGCTTTGCGACAAGATCCTCCGGTTTTCGCCGGGACACGGAGAAATAATGCCGGTTTTCCGCGTACTGATGATCGTACATCCGCAGGAACCGTGCGTCATACAGCGTCTCAACATGATCCTTATTCACTTTGCTGTTCATGATCATCACCTCATATCGTGTCAGCGGGGGATTTATGTGTCGTGGCGGGGATAACTGAGTTCGTCAGTCCATGATTTGATTTCATCAAAGAAGCCGTTCACAGCCATGAGACCGTAATGCCACAGGAAGGCACGGTCCCGTTCACAGATTTCATCCAGCTTCATCCAAAGCACTTCTTTAAGTGGCGGATTGTCCACCGGCTCCTCCGGGTCATATCCTATAATGGGTTCCTGATCCGCGGGAACACTGACTTCAAAAGAGTATTCCGCGCTGCCGCCGGATTTGTACTGGACAGCCAGCGGCCGGAGAATGGTACCGTCCAGTCCGCATTCTTCCTTCAGTTCGCGGAGGGCTGCCTGTTCCGGTGTTTCATTATGCTCTATGCCGCCGCCGGGCAGGGTGAAGAATTCATGACCGAAATAGAATACCCGTTCCATCAGGATTCTGCCGCCACGGATGACAACCGCCACGCTGCGGCTTCGCTGATAAACGTATTCTGTTTCCTTGTCCGTAACAAAATGTGCCTGCGGCATATGAGAGCCAAAGTATTTGCGGATTTCTGCGGCAGTATCAGATACTTTGTGCCAGACGGATTCATCCACATGAGCAGCGGCATACTGAGAGACCTCTCGCAGGTGCTGGATGCCGGTGCCGAAATGCTCCCTGATCCATGGGTGCACCGGAAAAATCCAGATGTGGAAATGGCAGGAGCGCTCTTCCTGGACCAGGGTGATTTCATCCGCAATATGCAGCTCTTTCAGGGCTTTTTCCGCACAGGAAAGGATATCGCTGGTCTCGGAACGCTCTTCCTTAGTCAGTTCCGCAAAAGACTGAATATGCCGCTTTGCGGTGATGACCAGGAAGCCGGGAATCGGGATCTGAGGATCCGCGGCCAGGATAACAGAACGGCCGCTATGGATGATGCCGCCGGGAATATTGACTTTTCCGCTTACAATATCACAGCCGATGCATTCAGCACCCGTGTTTCCGGATGCGGAACCACAGACGGGCTTGATTTCCATACAGATCACCTCGGCTCCACTCTTCTACAATAACAGATTACAACAGGCGGACAGATTCCACAATGGTATATCCGTTCTCTTCAACTCTTGAAAACTCAATCTGTTCGATAGAGGCATCAAAGGGAATAAAATGCTTCTGCATTTCTTTGCAGATCGCATTCAGATCCATGGCCGGATTATAAACCAGCGTGGTGTGTGGATACCAGGCTTCTCCGCGTGTCCAGCAATCCAGGTTTTCACCGAAACGGCTGCTGATCCTGTCGTGAAGGGAACGCAGGGTTTCTGAAAATGACGGAGCGGCAACGATAATGGAGGTCTCAGTAAGCACCTCCAGTTTTTCATACCGGACTGTAAACGAAGGAACGTCCCGGAACACTTCCCTGCAGAATGCAATAAAGTTTTCTGTATCCTCCGGCAGATAGGTGGCGAGGGTGATATGCGCATAGAGCGGAGAAGAGAAATGAACCTGAGGCATGGCGGTTTGCCGCAGCCTGCTGAGCTTTTCATTTACATCAGGAGCCAGTTTCGCGATGACACAGAGCATTCTGTTTTCCTCCGTCTGAACGATCACTGCAGTTCCAGGCATCCGGTTGTGTCCTACACGGTCAGCCTGTTCAATATCCTGATTTCAGAATTTCTTCGCAAAGGCGACATTGCCGATCTGTTCAGTAAAACCATTGCGCTGATAGAAGGTATAGGCAGGAACACCCTTGTCCGTCAGCAGGAAAATCTGGTGGATTTCCTTATCCGACAGATAAGATTCAATGGCTTTCATGAAGGCAGTGCCGATGCCTTTTCCCTGGGAGTGCCTGTCCACGCAGAACTCATTGATAATGTATTCGGTTCCGGAATACCAATGTTTGATATAGCCCATGGATAATCCCAGAAGCCGGTCACCCTCAAAGTATCCCAGGGTGAGGGAATAGGACTGGCCTGTCAGGTCGGTGATGTAGGCATCCAGCTGCTTCCGGTCACTCCAGTCGTCATTCCATGGTTCGTTGGTAAAAACGTCTGTAAACAGGTCAGTGATCTTTTTCCTGTCATCAAGAGATAGTACTTTCAGTTCCATATTTTACTCCAACTGATTCAGAAAAGGGGCGTTCCGGTCTTTGCCTGACAGAACCGGGTTTTCACAGGGGAGCTCCAGCCGGATTACGGGATCCCGGTAACTGATGGCAGCCGCATATCCGCTGATAAATTCCCTGTCAGCGGCAAAGTACTGGATGGTATTCTCTTCGAGTGAAAGGAAAGCATGACCGAATCCTGAAGGAATATACACCAAAACGGGATCGGCGGCGTCAAGCTCCAGGACCTGCCACTGCGCGTAAGTCGTGGAATCTTTTCGAAGATCCACCACATAGTCCAAACCTTTTCCCTGCAGGACGGAGATGAGCTTCGCCTGCGGATAAGGCTCTTTCTGGTAATGGATACCGAAGAAGGTATGGCGTGCGGGCATGGTATAGATCCGCTGTACTTTCCAGTCTGCCTGGGGAACGATTCCCCGGAGCTGATCCGGGGACAGATCCGTCATTCTTCCGCATCCGTCTGTTCGGACAGCGGGTTCAAGAACCAGAACCTCATCAAACAGGCACTGTCTGATTTTCATTCCCTTATCCTCCGCATTCAGCCCTTTGGCTGATCTTTATATACGATCCTGCGGTTTTCCGGCTGATAGGGATGGGCTTTGCTCACATTTCCCAGCCATTCATAATCAATATCGTTTTCAGTGTTTCCGGCGTCCAGATCCTTCAGCGCGGCCAGCAGACTGTCGAACAGTTCAATGCCGCAGGGAGCCTGACAGTGACCGTGCAGGATGGTATCAAACTGATCCCGAAGAGGAAGCAGCCGCTCCATACTTTCGATCTGTGTTTTTACGGGCAGGGATTCTTCCAGCTGCAGCCACAGATGCTGAAGAATACCGTCTCCGGAGAAAAGAATCCGGTCTTTCCGGTCCAGCAGCACGATTTCACCCGCCGTGTGACCTGGAAAATGAATGGCTTCCAGTTCCACTCCGCCCAGATCGAAAACCTGCCCGTCCTCAATATTCTCAAAGGGCGGGAACTTGATGCCAAACTGCTTCATGGCAGCCTGCATTTCAGGCCAGTTGATGGTTTCCTCAGCCAGGGGCAGATCTGCGAGATTCATATAAGCCTTGTCAAAGGCCCAGTTTCCGCCCATGTGGTCTCCGTGACCGTGGGTGTTGATGCAGATCAGGGGCAGGGAAGTCAGCGCTTCCGCAACCGCGCGGATATTGCTCATACCGAGGGAGGTATCGATGACGGCTGCCTGCTTTGTTCCGGCAACCACATAGCAGGTAGCTTCGTGGTTGTCATCCAGCAGCCATACATGGTCGTTGATCGGGATGACATTGGGGATTCTCAGTTCGGGCATGGTTTCTTCCTCCTGTTATCTGAATAAATTTATCCTGAGGGATTCAGCAATCCGAAAGGTCTGTTCTGTTCCGGTACAGGTGACCGGAAAACGGCCGCAAAGTTGATAGTACAATATCAGTTCAGGCCAAAGCTGTCAATGTCAGGAGTTGGGAACTGATTCAGAAACCAGAACGGGTAAAATGAATGATGAAAATATAAAAATTAATGAAAAACATTAAAAATGTGTTGACAAACGTATATATTACGCGTAGCATAGTATCTGAAAGCCGTCAAGTAAAGGTTTTGCAAAGAATATGAGACGCAGCAAGCTTTGGGAAAGAGGATGAATGCTATGGACGTTATGGAAAGAACGCTGGCGCAGGAGAAGAACCGGTATGATAAGTTCTGCAGGATGATGCATGTGCTCAGCACGCTGCTGTGCATTCTGTTTACAGCGGGGGCTGTTTTCTGCCTGATTGCTTCGACAGTCCAGTTTATCAATTTCAGAAATCAGGGAGGAGAAACAAACACGGTATTCTTCCTGGTTCCCGTATTTTATCTGTTCCTGGTGCTTGGGGGGGTTGGCCTGCTATGGAATTCCGCACGTCATGTTTTCCGCCGCCTGAGGACCGCCGAAACGCCTTTCTGCTATGATATCGCGGATAAGATCAAAGGAACCGGTTTCCTGGCGATACTGCTTGGTGTGATCTGGTGTGTCTACAGGACGATTGCTGAAATGCTGATCAAAAACGGAACGATCAGGTTTGTGTGGGAGCAGGAAGGCTTCCGTGAACTTGGTTATACTTTCATCTTTTCCGTGATTATCCTGGGCGTGGTTCTGATGATGACAGCCTATGTTTTCAATTACGGCTGCAAACTCCAGCAGGAATCGGACGAGACGCTGTGAAGGTGGTGAGCAGATGATTATTTTACGTCTGGACAGGGTAATGGCGGACCGGAAGATGTCCCTGAACGAGCTGTCCGAAAAGGTGGGCGTGGCGAACGTGAACCTGTCCAAGATGAAGACAGGGAAAATCAGCGCGGTGCGGTTTTCAACGCTGAACGCGATCTGCAAAGTACTGCACTGCCAGCCGGGAGACATACTGGAATATGCCGAAGATGAAGAGGACTGAAACGCGAGCGTTTGCCCTCTTCTTCGGCATATTCCAAATGAAGAATGAAGAATGAAAAATGAAGAATGGCGGAAAAAACTCCTTCGTGGGCGAAGGAGTTTTATTTCATTTGTAATGGATGATCGATCTGAAGAATAGGGTTTGACAAGCTGCGGGGTCAGGTGGTAGGATACAAATAACGATTGATGAGAGGGGCGGGAAGATGCGCAAGTAACGGATTTTGATGTCAGGAAAACCGCTGAATGAGCGGTTTATTTCGGGCGTCAAAATACCGGAGCGCAGCTTCCGGCTTTTTTTCGTGCCGATCTGTTTCCGGTTTGACGCCTCACCGGAGGTGTATCTATATGTTAACAGTTCGCGATTTATCCATTCTTCACAACAAAGATTTACGGCCGCTGATCAAGGATCTGTCCTTTACACTGTCCGGCAATGACCGCCTGGCAGTGATCGGCGAGGAAGGCAACGGCAAGTCCGCTTTGCTGCAGGCTATTGTCTGTCCGGAAAAACTGAGTCAGTGGGCAGAAATCAGCGGAAGCATCCACTATTCCGGCGAAAAGCTCGGCTATCTGCCGCAGGAGGCACCGTCGGAATGGAATGACGTACCGGCCTATACACTTTGCATGGAAACCCCGGCTTTCACAGATATGGACCCGGGTGACCTGGCGGCATTGTGCCGGAACCTTTCCATGGATCAGGAACTCTGCTGGGCGGATACCCGTTTCGGTTTGCTTTCCGGCGGGGAGAAGGTCCGGCTGCGCCTGCTGCTGCTCTTATGTGAGCAACCGACGATGCTGCTGCTTGATGAACCGGGAAATGACCTGGACCTGGACGCCATCCTGGCGCTGGAACGTTTTCTGCTTTCCTGCAATCTGCCGGTGTTGTACGTCAGCCATGACGAAGGACTCCTGAAAGCGACCGCTACGCAGGTGCTGCATCTGGAATCCCTGCACGGCCGGGCGGAACCGAGATGGACCTGGGACAAGGAACCCTATGAAACCTATGTCCGGAACAGAAGAAACCAGCTGGACAGGCAGGAGCAGATCTGGAAAAGCGAGCAGCGGGAGCGGCAGATCCAGGAAGAAAAGTTCAGAAAGATTGAGCAGGCTGTTGCCCATGCACAGGAGAACATTTCGCGCCAGGATCCGCATGGCGGGAGACTGCTGAAAAAGAAAATGAAGGCCGTCAAGAGCCTGGAGCACCGCTATGAACGGGAACAGGAGAATGCTACCGAACGTCCGGCGGAAGAGTTTTCCATGTATGCGCTGTTTTCTGATATCCAGCCGGTTCCGAAAGGAAAGGGTGTGCTGGACCTGAACCTGGAACAGCTTTCCGCGGGAGAACGAACGCTGGCGTCCGATCTGCATCTGCAGATCCGCGGCTCTGAAAAGATCCTGATTATCGGCAGTAACGGTACAGGAAAAACAACCCTCCTGCGCGTGATTGAAGAAAAACTGCGGGAAGATTCCAGATTCCGGACAGCTCTGATGCCCCAGCATTATGAGGAGGGACTGGACTTTTCCCTGACGCCTGTGGATTTCCTGAACACGGATGGAAGCAAAGAACAGAAAACTTCCATCCGTGCATCCCTGATTGCCATGAAGTTCTCCCGGGATGAGCTGGATCATCCGATCCGTTCCCTTTCCGGCGGACAAAAAGCAAAGGTGCTGCTGCTGAAGCTGATGATGGCTCATCCGGACGTGCTGCTGATGGATGAACCTACCCGGAATCTGTCTCCGCTCTCCGCACCGGTGATGCGGGATATGATCCGGAGTTTTCCTGGCGCGGTGATCTGCATTACGCATGACCGTCTGCTGATCGACGACTGGCCGGGCAGGGTGCTCCGGCTTTCGGAAGAAGGACTGCTGCCCGTGAACGGGACAGAGAAGGAAGGGGGCAACTGACCATGAAAAAGATGGCGGTATTACTGTATCCGGATTTTTCGCTGCAGGAAATCACCTGCCTTACTTCCGCGCTGACTGTGTGGTTCGGCGAAAGCATTGATTTTATTGCCAGTGAAAACAGGGAACTGAAAAGCGAGGAAGGCCTGCGGATCCTGCCTACAAAAACAACGGCGGACGCGAAGGCGTCCGACTATGACTGTGTAATCCTGCCGGGAACCATCAATTCGCTTCCGGCACTGTTTGACGGGAGGCTGATCGACTTCCTCCGGGAAGGCGCCGGTTCAGGCACCCTGTTTGCCGCCATTTCATCCGCGCCGATCCTGCTTTCAAAGGCAGGCGTCCTGAAAGGCAGAAAGTTTACGGCAGGGTATTTTATGCAGCTGGCAGAGACGTTTGATTTTGTCGAGAGGGAAAACTTCATACACAAAGGCGTTGTGGAAGACGGAAACGTCATCACCGGCATCGGGATGTTCTTCAGGGAATTTGCGGAAGCAGTGCTCCGGAAACTGGATTATGACATCGGAGAGGAATTCATGCGGGACCGGCCGGAGGATTTTTCGGAAGAGGACCTGACATTCCGGTGGCCTGATGAAGACTACCGGGAGTTCCTCGAGGAACTGAAACCGTATACCGGTGAAGCTTAAGCGGAAACGTGGACAAACAGACCCCAAAACGTTACAATGAAACATAGCTAAACAAGATGAAAGAAGAGGTACGGCTATGCGGAAAACAGCTGCTGCATTTACAGTAATTCTGCTGCTGATTGCGGCAGCTTTTTCCGCGTCCGCCGTGACCATTGAGACCGGGCGGATCCGGTCTTTTGACGATAACATCCTGACGGTGACATCTGAGGATGGCGGTAAGCTGACCATTGAGGCTGTCAGCGGAACCATTCCACTGGAGAACCCGGTGACAAATCTGAAGATTGAAGGCGGAACTGTGAAAATCCACTGGAACGCCCTGTCCTACAACGGGGAGCCGCTGACACCCGGCAGCATAACGCTGCGTGCACTGCTGGCCGGTAATGACCTTACGACGGAAGTGGCAGAGATCAGGCAGAAGGTTGATTCACCCAAACCGGCGGTGCTCTGCTGCCTTCCGGTGACACAGACTTTTTACGCAAACGGAAAGACTGTGCTGAGAATTGAATGTGCCATATCCTGCAAAGGGACATATGAACTGCAGATTGCGCGGAAAGACAAACCGGACGAAGCGGTTTGGCATTACCGCACGGTATACAGCGGCCGTGGTGCTCCGATGGTGATCAGCTGGGATGGCAAGGGGAAGAATCACAAAGTCTGTTCTCCGGGGGAATACATCATTTCCGCCTGGGCTGCCAACAACAGTGAATACGTGCAGACGGCCGAGATTGCCCTGATTCCGGAACCGCTGCCCGAACCGGAACTGACGGCAACAGGCAGCCTGATCCCGGAGAATTTGTCCGATGACGCTGCTGTCTGGGAGGCACTGATGGCACCTGTGGCTGTTGGAGACGGACCCGAGGGTAAAGGCCTGAAGATCATGAACGCAAAGGCAGGCAAGGAGTGTATCGGTACCGTGTCCTGCCGGACTGTAGGCCTGGCAGTGCTGGAACTGTATGATGACGGATGGGCCAAAATCGGGGCATGGCGCCAGATGGACGGCGCTTATATTGAAGGATATGTGAAGACCAGCAAACTCCGGATGGTCCGGCCGAACACCCGCTACGGCGCAGTGGTGGATAAAAAGAAACAAACCCTGACGGTTTATGAGAACGGGAAAAAGCTGGGAACTGCCATGGTTTCCACCGGATTTACGACGGCGGAGGACAGGACAGCTGATACCCACAGCGGCATTTACCTGCTGGGAACAAGGATGGACGGTTTTGGAACAGACGGACACACCTATGCATATCCCATCCGGATGGAACGGCTGAACCTGATCCATCAGATGGGATATGAGATGAAGAATGGCGAACGTGATTTCAGCGCGGAAATGGAGACGCTCGGCACCATGGCCAGTCATGGATGCGTACGGGTTGATGCCCGGATTACAGAAGAAAATAACGGCATTAATGCCTGGTGGATCTGGACGCATATGGGTCATGACTCCAAGATCATTGTAACGCCTGAGGACTGAAGCAACCCTTGTTCAATCCCATCAGATGGGCTATAATGTATACAAATCGTGCTGACAATTCAATTGAGCGTTAATCAATCAGGACGGGGGCACATCAAATGAAGATGAAACTTCTGAACAGAGGCAAAGGCGTCTCACTGCGGGCTATTCACATCGCGATGATAGTCTGCGCTGTTGTGATTTCCCTTCTCCTGGTTTTCTCCACCCATCAGTCCGCCAGTGTTTTCTCCTCCCTGTCCAAAGCGGCGGGGGATTATTCTGTCCGGCAGAAGGCGGCCCATGAGCTGATGGAAGCTTCCGATTACCTGACGGAAATGGTGCAGCGCTTTACGCTCGAAGGAAATACCCAATATCTGGATGATTATTTTGAAGAAGTGTTTGTTTCCCGCAGACGGGAGGAATCCATCACCAGCATGTCGGAAGGGGATACGGAAAAAGGACTGGTGACGCAGCTGCAGGAGGCTATGGCGGAATCCACATCCCTGTCTTACCGGGAATACTACGCGATGAAGCTGGTTATTGAAGCCCGGGAGATCCGGGATTATCCGGATACACTCCGGGGTGTGGAACTCAAGGAAGAAGATACCCTGCTCTCCGCGGATGAAAAGATGAGTCTTGCCCGGGAAATGGTGATGGGCATGGAATACTATGAGCACAAGGAAAGCATCCGGAATAAACTGAGATCCAGCCTGGAAGTGCTGGACCAGCAGATGACCGCCACCCGGCAGAGCACTTCAGCGGACCTGAACAGGGAGCTGACGCTGGTGCGTATTGTGATCGCAATCCTGACGGTTGTGATCATCCTGCTGATCTGGTTGACAGCCCGTCTGGGCACAATTCCGCTGATGGAAGCCGGCAAGTGTGCGGAGGATGGCAGAAAGATTCCTGAGACCGGCGCAAAGGAATTCCGAAAGCTCGCCGGGAAATACAATAAGATGCTGGACCAACTGAACGGAAGCAAGGAGGAGAACCAGTGAGCTATCTGGAAAAAACGATTGCCTCAAAAGACGGTTACCCGCTTGCCCTGCGAATTTATGAAGCCGATACCCCTAAAGCTGTGGTAAAATGTATTCACGGCATGGAGGAGTACCAGGACCGGTACATGTCCTTTGCGGAGTATCTCCAGGAAGCCGGGTATACGGTGGTGACCGCAAACCTGCGTGGCCACGGTCCGGACGCTCCGAAGCTGTCCCATATTGCGGATCGGGAAGGCCACCAGCGCCTGCTGGAGGATGAGGAAGCGATCCTGAATGATATTCACGTACAATGGCCCGGCGTACCTGTGATCCTGTTCGGTCATTCGATGGGAACAATCATTGCCCGGGTGTTCCTGCAGAAGTTCAGCCGGGAGTTCCACAAAGCTGTCCTTTCCGGATATCCCAATCCCAACGGAGCGGCAGGAGCCGGCATTGTGCTGACAGATCTGATTGCTTCCTTTAAGGGCGCGGACGGGTATTCCAAAGTGGTGGACGGTATGGTACTGGGGCCGTTTTCAAAGGCTGTACCGGACGCAAAGACCCCGCAGGACTGGCTCTCTGTGAATCCGGATAATGTACGCCGCTATATTGAGGATCCGCTCTGTGGTGCGCGTTTTACCCTGGGAAGCTATAACGCACTGTTCCATCTGATCCGGATGATGGACAGTCCGGAACTGTATGAGGACGTCTGGAAAGAACTGCCGATCCTGATGATCTCCGGGAAGGATGATCCA
>Ga0310786_10004902_pt1 | contig 18429 bp, 20 predicted proteins | sample AusTroGonzalo_MG_FD_203881 | JGI IMG/M metagenome (GOLD analysis project Ga0310786, IMG submission 203881) | Bovine rumen microbial communities from tropical cattle in Woodstock, Queensland, Australia - Gonzalo_03 (v2) (version 2) | ecosystem: Host-associated > Mammals > Digestive system >... | reverse complement strand
TCATCGCCGGCATAATAATTTGCCTTGTCCGGGCCATCAAACCGTTCCTGAAAAAAGAACAGCAACTCTTTCAAATTTACGAAAACGAAATATTGAACACATTGAAAAAAAAGATAGATGAAGTCCTACACAACCCCAAAATAGAAGAAACCGTGCGTCATCCTGACCCTGGAACGTAGTGATAGGGGAAGAATCCAGTGAAATCTTGTAATGCGAACACAAGACTTGACTGGATCCCTCGTTGCTTCGCTTCTCGGGATGACGGAGAACAAACAACCAATGACTATTGACTAACCACTAATCACTTTTTTTAGCATTCTCTGGCTGCGCAACGCAACAGTCGGGTGCTCGCGATACACGAGTGCAAACAAAGCGGTATAAGGAATTTCGCAAAGTGCAAGTTCACGCATGGCTGCTTTCGCCACTTTCTTATCGGACTTTTCCAGCGCATACTTGTCACATTCATATTCCTGGCTCCAGCAATAAAAATGGAACAGCATGCGGAACGGAATTGCCGCCAAGTGCAGCCACAGCACCGCTTCAAAAAAGCTTGCATTCCATCGCACCATCATCGCGGCCATGAACCACACCGCAACCATCCAAAAAGCAACTTTCATCAAGTTCCGCAGCACCGCATGATGTAGCACCTTGTGCCCTTCTTCGTGCAGTTTCACAAATTTCGACTCAGGCGCTTCATTACGACTTTCCGGGAGCGGCACGATATCGTTCACAAGAGGAATCATCCGCAGAACCGCAAATACGCCACCGCGCAATTGCGTTAGGCGCCTCTCGCGAATTTCAAGAACAATCCGCAAGATTATTTCTAAACAAAGTAATACAACTAACAACAATTTTTCAGTTTCCATTTCTCTTAATACATCTATAGCGACAATTCTGCAAGTATTCTAATAAACTAAGCAAGATTTTTCACAAATGCATTCAGTCGCTTGGCAGATTCTTCAAGGCGAGCCTTTTCCCATTCCATGAATCCCTTGTCCACAGGATGAGCGCTATCGTAATCATCGAAAATCTCGCGGCCACGTTCATTGTCGCGGTCCAAGCCATGGTTCACACTGTCGAACCATTCCTTTTCAAGTTGCTTGTAGCGCTTGACCAAATCATCCAGCGTCTCGGGCAATGCCACAACACGTGCAATTTCTTTATTCGTATCGCCAAGAAGTTTGCGCAACTCACGCGGAGACTGTTTCGAAAGCGTTTCATCGCTTTCCACAAGCGTAAGCATCAAGTCGAGCACATAACGTTCCAAATATTCACCATACGTCTTGATCGCATTCTGGCGCACACGCTCGCGCATAAAGTTTTCACCAAGTCCATCAATATCGTATTTCGTATAAACGTCCTTGACCTTTTTCACTTGCAAGCGATTGTACGCATCAAACACGAGACGCGCCGTTTCCGGATTGTACATCGAATAGAAAGCAGATGACACAAGGCCCTTGCCGCGAATCGAATACTTGTATGCATTGCGGTCGAGCGCATAAGCGTTCCTGGAATAATTCCAGCCCGGTACAATTTCATTCAAGCGCGGTGCAACACCCACCAACTGCGGATCCCCGGCATGAATCAGCGAGAACGGGAACTTGAGCCGCTGCGGAAGTGTTGTAAGCCCGCTTGCAATCAAAGTAAACGGCGACTCACGGAAATTCGACGGGAACTTGATATTCACACCAAGCCCAAAGAACATCCCCTGCCCAGGCATTACTTCTTGGTCCGGCATGCGGCCCGTGTGGTTACTGCCGACATTCGCGCCATAGCCCAAGTTGCCACAGCCTTCCGGCCAAAGCGCCGCAATCAAAAGCGAATGGTGGTGCATCTGCGTCATCGGGCCCATGTACGAACTGTTGACCTCGCCTTCTTCGATATGGCAACACGGCGCAATGATAGAAGACTTCACAATCGCCTTGCTACCCACTTTACAGCGACTCATCAGCACGGAACTTTGTACTTCGGCGCCAGAATGGACTGTCACGCCCATCTGTACGTTCGTATTTTCAACAATTACCGAATCGTAAACATGGCTCGATTCTTCAAGCGAACTCATGATAATCGAGTTGCGGATTTTTGCAGCACCCTCGATACGCGCATGCGGTCCAATCCAGCTATTACGGATAATGTTCGTATTCGAAACGATTGCGCCCTTCCCCACAATCCCGAACGGAAGCGCCAGTTCAGAACGGTAAGTGCTGAGCATTTCTTCAAAAGAATTCTGGACACTCGGCTCCGCCTTGTGGAACAACTGCACGTCTACAAGATCCGTCGTGAGTTCAGGGAACACCAGCACTTCGCGACCGCCCATCTCGTTACCGACATTGATCGGCGAGCCCACCATATAATTAATCTTACCGCTACTTACAAGAGTGCCTACGTTATGTACAACCGCACTGCTGCGCACAAGCACATTGCTGAGCATCGAGACCTTGTAAATCAAGGCATTCTCGATAATGCAGTTGTGGACCATGCAATCATAAATACCTGTCGCGACCGAAACATCACCCGGCAAAAGTAGTGTGCCAAAGAACTTCGGCAGGCGAACATCGCCCATGAAACACGAACGGAAAATACGGTTCGGATCAAAGTCCGGCTCGACCCAAACCTTCGTCCAGTCATCGCAACTGTTCCCGTTTTTTTCCAAAATCTGGATTTCGAAAGCCGTCATCGAACGGTACTTGCTGGTCAACGACCTGATGACCTTAAAATTCTCGACCGAAGTAGCCAAAACACTGCTCTTCAGTGCTTTTTTTAATTTTAACAATCGCTGCATGGTTAAAAAATAGACTAAATTAGGTGCGATGATGAAGGACTACCTCTTCAACTCGATAAAAAAACATCAATACAATATCTCCATCTATACTGAAGATATCTTTGAAAGACGTTGTCAGGAAGAAATTATCCGCAGCGACGAAGACAATAGCTCTTTCGTCTATGTCGAATTTGATTTTAATTCTATCGAGCACATCCTTGGAAACAAGAGCAATTCACAACAGTTCTGGAATATTTTTCTAGAAACGCTATCCCAAAACAAGCGCGGAAACGACATTCTCGGTTTCCTGGAACATGAAAACGGGATTGGGCTTCTCCTTTTGGACTCCAAACTCGATGGCTGGACACGCCTTGCAGGTCGCTTCATCCGCACCGCAAGCAAGCACGACTTTGAAATCATGAACCTCGTGTTCGAAAATAACGTAAAACCCATCGTCTACCCGAGTTGCATCCAGGACATCCAGGTGCAAGAATCCCAAAAGCAGGAACAATGAAAGTCCTCGTTATAGGCTCTGTCTATCCAAGATTCCAAGAAGACGCCGAAGTCCCATGGCTACGCACATCCGTTGCACACCTCAAAAAAGCAGGCGTAGAAATTCAAGTACTCGCCCCTGCCTACAAAGGACTCAAGAGCCACGACATTGACGGAACACATGTCAACCGTTTCCGTTACGCACCTGCAAACTGGGAAATCCTCACGCACGAAGAAGGCGCCCCCAGCAAAATGGCTTCCAAGCCGTGGCTGCAACTGCTCGCCATTCCCTACATCATCAACGGATTTTTCCAGTGCCTGCGCATCTGCCGCAAATGGCGTCCCGACATCATCCACGCCCACTGGCCGTTCCCGCACGCCTACATCGCTCTCGGCGCCGCAAAACTTTTCAGAATTCCGCTTGTGCTGAACTTCCACGGCGCAGAACTTTTGCTCATCCGTAAAAAGAAATGGGTAAAGCCGCTCCTGAAATTTGCCATCGGGCAAGCCCAAGCCATCTTTGCAAACTCGAGCTTCACAGCCTCTAAAATCAAGGCACTTCGCGACATCAACGTCGAATGGAGCCCGTACGGAACTACGTTAGAGACTAAAGATGGGGAAAGCAGAATAAAGCGAGAATCGCGCCCAACAAAGTTGGGCATGATCGAACCAAACTGTTGGGACTCCGTCCCCACCCCGCAACGCCCCGTGCCTCATCCCGTAAACAGCAAGTTCAAAATTCTCTTTGTCGGTCGGCACATTGAACGCAAAGGCATCTGCTATTTAATTGAAGCTGCAAAATACTTGCCGCGTGACAACTTCGAAATCCGCATCGTCGGTGTCGGCGACTTGACGGAACAGCTCAAGAAGCAAGCGGAAGAATTAGACGAGAGAGGCGGTTCGGCAAACTCACCGACCTTATGTCATTCCTCTTCGAGGCTTGACTGCTGCAGTTATCCAATACGAACGCAAGCGTCCGTGCAGTCTAACCTTGCATGTCATTCTGGAGCCGAAGGCGATAGAATCCATGAAGTCGAGAATTTCGAACCTGCCAACATCGTCTTCACAGGCAAGCTTTCTCCCGAAGAGCTCGCGAACGAATACAAGACTGCAAACGTCTTCACGCTCCCTGCCATCGTCGACAGCAAGGGCGACACCGAAGGGCTCGGCGTCGTCCTTATTGAAGCCATGGAACTCGGACTCCCGATTGTCGCAAGCAACATCGGCGGAATCCCGGATGTCGTTATCGACGGAGAATCCGGAATTCTCGTTCCCGAAAAAGACCCTGTCGCGCTTGCCGACGCCTTCAAACGACTCGCTGAAAATCCCTCACTGATTGAAAAGCTCCTCGGCGGCGCCCGCAAACGAATCAATGATTGCTTCACCTGGGACGGAATCATCGAACGCCAAGTGGAAGTTTATAAGAAAGTAGTTAGTAGACAGTGATTAGTGGCTAGTAAAGTCACTGGATCCTATCAGTTCTACGAACCTTCCAGAATGACAAAAAAAAACCGCGAGTCTTCGCGGCATTTTTTTTAGCGTATCTAATACCTAAAACTATTTAATCTTGAATCCAGCTTTTTCGAATGCATTCCTGTTATCAGGATTCTTCATAGCGGTATTCGTAATCCAGTCAAATTCAGCAATCCCACCTTGCAGACCTGCACGGGCACAAAGCTGATCTCGAGCAACATTGTATGCATTGAGAATCTGGATCTTTTCAAAATCCTTCGCATTATCGATACGTTCAGACCACTTCACACCAAGTTCAACAAGACCATTGCTTGCCTTTGCGTAAGTAGCTGCCTTTTCTGCAGTGATAACGGATTTTGCAGGAGGTGTAAACGGAAGCACAGGGACAATCGGCTGCGACTGCGGCAACACTACCTGAGCTGCTGGCTTCGCGTCTTGTTTCTTGTCAGAGCAAGAAACAAAAAAAGAGGCGACTGCCAAAAGTGAAATTATTAAAATCTTTTTTGACATGCTCGCCTCTTTTTTTTGTAATAGCGGTTCAGGGATTTGAACCCCGGACCAATGGATTATGATTCCAGTGCTCTACCACTGAGCTAAACCGCCATTGACTCCAAATTTAGTAAAAGAATTCATGAATTTCAAGGGGTATTTTAAAAATAAACCTTGGTTTCCATAAAATTTTCGCCCCATTCTATCACACGCCAACGCGGAGATGCCGAGCTCAAACAGAATACCGAAATATTCGAATCTATCTGCATTTGCGTTGAAGGTGTTACATAGACTGTCTTATCACCAAGAGGAACGGTCATTTCGCTGTGGTAGTGCCCAACAAAAATATGCTTGAGATTTTTTATCTTCAAAATCGTCGCCTGGACTTCTTCGATATTCTTCATAGGATATCTCAAGTCCATAAACTTGTGGTTGCAAAGACAAGGCGGATGATGGATAAACAACAACACTTCACCATCAATTTTTGAAGTTTCCTGTTCAAACCATGAAAGCTGTTCGCTCGAAACAGTTCCGTCCGCGCTGTCTAAAAAGAAAATGGAGCGGCCATCAATATCGTAACGGTAATAGCATTTTCCATTGTGTATTTTGCCACTAAAGTCAAAATACTTTTCCATGATCTCAAGCTTGTCATGGTTTCCTGGAATGATGCAAAGCGGAACTTTACTGTCCTTAACAACATCGGCAATGAAAGAATATGCTGCCGGCGTGGCATTATCGGCCAAGTCTCCAGAAAGCACTAAAAGATCCAAATCTTTCATGGATTCAGAATTATATGCAGTGAGGAAATTCTTGCGAACATCTATTTCCTGCACAGGACTTCCATCGTCACCGATGTGAGCATCCGATATCTGACCTATCTTAAGTACTTTCTTTTCCATATAGTTACATATGATTATATATGAATATAGCTATTGAGACTGAAAAACGAAAACTTTATCCACTTTTTTGTGTTTTTTTTGACTTTATTCGCGCAATTGTGAATTATATCACAGAATCTTCAACATACTTTCGTGACCAATTCGTGAATTAACATTGAAAACTCAAGTTCAACATCTATCAACGTTGAAAAAAGTGAATAGATTTTCAGTTTTCAACATTAATCAACATTTTATTTATTTCTGTATCTTGTTGAATATCATCGAGTTACGTTCTAGCGCCAAAAATTCTATCCACTATTCACCACATTAAATACTAAATATTATATATAAATATATCTAGTATTATTTAATATAGGCGGTGGATTACTTCTCTTTCTTGCCTGCAGGCGTTTCGAACATATCGCAGGAACCCTGGAAGATGGCTCCTTCGTTAATGACGAGCTGTTCTGCCTTGACATTTCCGATAATTTTGGAATTATCCTGAAGAATGAGTTTTTTCTTGCAGTCGACATCACCTTTAATAGAACCTGCAAGGATAGCAGCACCGCACTTGACGTTACCTTCTATGGCGGCATACTTTTCTAGTATCAATTCGCCGTCAATTGAAATATCACCATAAACCTTACCGGCGATGCGCAAATCCGTTTTTCCAGAAATGCCACCGTTGACTTGGACGTTTCTTCCAACCTGTGTAAATTCCTGTTCGCTCTTTGCCATGATTTGCCTCTAGTAAGTAAAGATTGTTTCTGGATCTTGCGGTACATTGTTCTTTGTGACGGAATAATGCAAGTGAGGACCACTTGTGTTTCCAGTATCACCAATGTAGCCTATGACATCGCCTTTCGTGACGTTAGCACCTTTTCGTGTTCTTATAGTCTTGAGGTGTGAATACGAGGACTTGTAACCGTTCTGGTGATTGATGACCACCGTGTTTCCCAGATCACCGCTGTTTCCAGCGAAAGTGACTTTTCCACTGCCAGATGCAAAAACCGGATTCCCCTTGCGCGCTGAAATGTCAATTCCCAAGTGCTTATTTTCGTAGGAGAATTTTTTGCTGATAATGCCGACAGCCGGGATGACGTTCGGAATACGTTCCATCCTAATTTTTTCATCTGTCGTGAGCCAGTTGTGGATGCCTTCAAAGTCGATGCTGTTCTTTTGTGAAGGCACATGGGCAAATCGGTTACGTTCGAGGATGCTGTTGATTTTGTTGGAGTCGTTTTCCAGGAATGTCTCGAAAATATTCTGGATTCGATTTTCCATAATCCACAGTGAATCGAGTCGTGAAAAGAGCTCTTCGTAGTTTGCGTTCTGCTTCACGAGCTGTGCATTGTGCACGCGCATCTTTTCGTAATTTGCAAGAGTCTTGTTGATTTTTACAATGTGGACAATGAATAAAATGAGAATAATCGCGACAATGACAAGCCCGATATTGAACAAGATAAACTGCTTGCTCGAAATACGGTACTTCTTCACGCCGTATGGATTTTCCGGAATAATCTGGATAGTGTAATACTTACGACTCACGATTCTACCGTTAGCGGTTGTCCATTATTTCCTGAATTCGAGTCAGGTCATCCATGGAATAGTAGTTGATGACGATAGTGCCTTTGGTCTGGTCCTTGGCACTCGGATTCAACGCCACTTTTGTTCCGAAGAACGTTTCGAGTCTATTTTCGAAATTCTTGAGATCGGCGCTGAGTTCTATTTTCGGCTTGGGTTCGCTGCCATGTACTTCCGGCGGAAGCTCGTCGTTGGAATCAACCGGAGCATTTTCTGTTTTACCCTCTCTCGTCTCTCGTTTTTCGTCTGTATTCTGGAATGGGTCTTCGCCACGGCTAATAGCTTCGATCTGGCGAACATTCAAGCCTTCTTCGATGACGCGTTTTGCGAGCGCTTCCGGATCTGCGATTTTTTCGCTGCAGAGTGCACGTGCGGCACCACCTGCAAGTTTGCCTTCCTGGATCCAAGCCTGGACTTGGTTCGGGAGTTTCAAAAGACGAAGTGCGTTCGTGATGGCAGAACGGGATTTGCCTACGGTCTTGGCAAGGTCTTCGTGCGTGTAATTGTGATTGTCAATAAGTTGTTGATAAGATTGAGCCACTTCGATCGGGTTCAAGTCCACACGCTGGATGTTTTCGATCAAGGCCCATTCGTTCATGGTCTTGTCGTCGAGATTATCATAGACCTGTGCCTTGATAGTTCTGCAGTTTGCAAGTTTGGATGCACGGGTACGGCGTTCACCACTGATAATCTGGTAACGGTCGCCTACCTTGCGGACAGCGATTGGCTGGATAAGACCATGCTTTTCGATGGTTTCGGCAAGTTCAACAAGTTCGTCATCGTTGAAGAACTTACGCGGCTGGAACGGGTTCGGGTCAATCAAGTCGATGTTGATTTCGACGATTTTCTGGTTGTCCGGATTTGCGTTTTCAGGAGCTGCGGAATTGTTGATAGCGTTATCGACAGAGTTGCCGAGAACATCGTGTGCTTTAAAAATTGCTGAAAGGCCGCGACCAAGTGCTTGTTTACCCATTTTTTAGTTCCTAGTTAAAGTCGTTAATTTTTCTCATTGTCACCCCGGTCTCAGTGCCGGGGTCAACTTTTTGTCATCCTGAACAATTTTTTCGTCATTCTGAACGAAGTGAAGAATCCAGTAAATTTCTATCAGTGACTGGAAGCTTCGTCCTTCGGACTCAGCATGACGTAAACAAAACCTATTTATCCTTGTTCAGAATTTCTTCGGCGAGTTTCATGTAAGACTGCGACCCAGTGCTCTGGACATCGTAAAGGATGACCGGTTTGCCATGAGACGGTGCTTCGGAGAGTTTCACGTTGCGCGGAATCATCGTCTGGAAAACGGTATCACTCAGGTTTTCACGAACTTCTTCGGCGACCTGTTTCGAAAGGCTCAAGCGAGAATCGTACATTGTGAGGAGGGCGCCTTCAATTTTCAAGTTCGAATTCAGGTTCTTCTGAACTTCGCGAATCGTCTTGAAAAGTTCAGTCATACCCTGCAGTGCATAATATTCGCATTGCACCGGGATGAGAACGCTAGTCGCTGCAGTCAGTGTATTGATTGTGAGTAAGTTCAAGCTCGGAGGTGCGTCGATAATGATGAAATCGAATTCCTGCTTGAGAATATTCATCACGCGTTCGAGTCTGCGTTCGCGGCTCATGGCGTTCACAAGTTCAATTTCCATGACAGCGAGGTCAGGTCCAGAAGTAATAATCTTCAGAAAATCAAGTGGCGTGTCCAAAATAGCGGGCTTGATATTTTCGAATGTCAGGTTATCCGGATTTCCAGCCATGTCCAAAATTTCATGGATATCCATGTCCTGGGATTCCATAAAACCAAGACCTTGTGAAGCATTACCCTGCGGGTCCATGTCTAAAAGAAGAGTCTTCTTTTCAAGGGCTGCAAAACTGGCGGCCAAGTTCACGGCCGTTGTAGTCTTGCCGACTCCACCTTTTTGGTTGCAAATGGCGATAATTTTACTCATTATTACCTCGGGTGACTAGAGCGTACACCTGTTCTTCTTCTGGAAGTTCATACTTTTGAATATGAACTTGGGGGTCATTTTCTAAATGAACAATATTATTGTAACTCTTGAGGGTGACAAATTTGCCACCTGCTTTGAGTCCAACCTTGGCACGTTCCCAGTCGTTTTCGAAAGTCGAGAGGGCACGGCAGCTGATAAAATCAAGGTCCGTAAGGCCGGAAGTTTCAAAACGTTTGCCAACGACAGTCAAGTTATCCAAGTGGAGTTTTTCCTTGACCATCTGCATAAAGTTCACACGCATGTGGCGCGGTTCGACTGCATAAAACTGAACATTCGGCATTGCGATTGCAAGCGGGAAAACCGGGCAACCAGCACCTGCACCCATATCGGCCCATTTGAGGTTGTGAGGTGTGAGGTCGCTCCCTGCGGTCGCTTTGAGGGATGAGTTTTTACTCAATGCTATAAATGGCATGAGTGAGTCGGCAATGTGTCTGGATAAAAATTTTCCAGCATCCTTTGCGGAAATCAAGTTTCCGAATTCCTTGGTATCAACAACCAAGTCTGCAAATTGGTAAAGCTTGTCGAGAGTTTCTTCGGACAACTCTACACCATGTTCTGTCAAGAACTGGTTCAAGAGTTTTTTCTGTTCAGTGTTTTCTCTGTAGCTCAAGTTTTTTTTCTCACATTATCGTTCCGGCCTTGGTGCCGGAATTGCCTTTTCGAACGCCACTGTCATCCTGAGCGAAGCAACGAAGTTGCGAAGTCGAAGGATCCAGTTAAGTTCTTTACAAAAAATGTTGGGACACTTCGTGTCCTACACCCTGCGGTTTCCAAATAAAAATACACGATTGTCTTTTTGCTTGGAAACCTTGGCTGTGTTTCACGTGGAACATTTTTTTTGGTATTTATGTTCCGCATTGAAATTTAGCATAACTTTTTTAGAAAACAAACAATAGACTCCCCCACCCCATAAAATTCATAAAATATATGTTGATAACATTTTGATAAATGTTGAGAAACTGTTAAAGCGAGAGTCGCGAAAAATATGCTTGCATATTTTTCATGACCGAGCTGCCAGTTTCATGCTTGCACAAATGTTGTTAAGGTTTGAATGCGGAGAACATGCTTGCATGTTCTACATATTCAAACCGACAAACATCGCGCTTGCGCAAAAACTGTTAAGCCGAATGCTGCGAAAAGTATGCTTGCATACTTTTCATAGCTGAGGCGTAGAGTTCGCGCTTGCGCAAATGTTGTTAAAGCGAGCGTTGCAAAAACAAGCTTGCTTGTTTTTATAACCGAGCCGTCTAACATTGTGCTTGCACAAAACTGTTAAAGCGGGTGTCGTTGCCGTCATCCTGAACGACAAAGTCGTGAAGGATCCAGTGAAGTTTTTTTCTGAAACTGTCACCTTTTAAAAATGTTGGGACTATATCTTTGATATAGTCCTACACTCTTCGGCTAACAAATGAAAATACACAAGTGTATTTTCGCTTTCTAGCCTCGATTGCGTTTCACGTGAAACATTGCAAACACAAAAAATCCCTCGCATTCTTTGCGAGGGTGGTACATTCCGAAAACCTGTTTACTTTAAAAATTGGACTGTGAATTTCCCTTTGGCGGGCCGTCCCATCAAATCAAATTTTCTGCTTTTTTCAATATGCATTTTCGGGCGTTGTGTAGTGTGAATAGATGTTTTGCCGGTTTTTCTTTCATGGAAAAAATATGTAACAGTTTTGTGGTCAAGTCCGTCTTCTATATATGTTTTAGTAATTGTAGGTTTTCCATTTATAACTGCTGTTTCGTATCGATGCCATATTGTTTGGTAATTATCGCGACTATCTTTCTCGTAACAAATATTGGTATCTTTTTCATCCATGACAATAATCTCGTTTTGGTCGCGTCTGAAGATAGTATCGTTTTTCATGACATAGATGAAAGTGTATTTGCCTTCTTCATCATTGCTGGTAGTGGCTATAGAATCCCCATCAAAGTAAACGGTCTCCAAACTAGTTCCACCATCTATTGTTTTTCCCTCTAGAGTCCAGACATTTCCTTCATGGGTGACTTTGATACTATCGTAAGGAACTATGGTTGTTTTGTAGGTCCATTCCCCGTTACGGAGGTTGGCTTCATAAATACTGTCGATTTTTTCGTTGTTCCAGTATGCCTTCCAAATGTAGATGGACTTGCCTCTGGTTTCGGCCGTTCCCTTGTCCCAGTATGCGCTGTCAGGAACGATACCATCGTAATTTTCGTCGAACATGGCAATTTCTATTTTTTCTAAGTCGAAAATTGTCTGGAGGCAATTGGCGAAAGATTGAGTGGATAAAGCTAAGATGGAAAGTATAAGTATGATTTTCTTCTTCATGTATTGTAATATAGTAAATAAAATAATCTATGAGTATTATATTGGGAAAAACTTTGGGTTGGGATTTTTTTTGCCGCATCCTCGGTTTGTCTTGTTTCTGCTTCGCTCGCCTCATAAGGTTTCACGTGAAACATGTGGTTAGCGGGTGGGTGCTTTTTCGAAAGGTATCGAAAAGATCATTGCTTTGACAAACCATCCTATATTTCGCTGCTTGTTCGTGATTTCAAACGAAACACCTGCTGTAATATTGGATAAAATGAGCGGGGCTAGAGATGCCTGAATTCCGACTTGCTCGATGAAACCGAATTCATTTAATGAGTAATGGTTGGTTTTATTGTAAGTGGATCTTTGAAGGAACCATTCGAATGCATGACTTTCAGCAAAAGCTACACCATAAATATTATCCCCAAATAGTATATATTTTGTCGATCCAGAAGTGAGCCACCATCCGCCCATTGCAATCTTCGAAATGATGCCATCCTTTGGAGCTACTTTTCCTAAAATACCAAATCCAATCACCGAGACTAAACTTCCAATAGAAAAGTCTTTAATCTTCCTTTCGCCATCTGTTCTTTCAAATCTAAAGTCGAATCGTAAAAGGGGTAAATCTATTAGTAAGCGGTCTATGCCAAAAAGTTTTGTTCCGGCATTAAATGCACTCATGTAAATTACATCGGCTTCTATTCTTTTCGAGGATGTGTAACCGATTCCTCCAAGATACATTACATTGAACGGATTGTATTTGTTTTCCAGAAGGCTAGCTATTTCTATACCCCTATTGGTTGAATCCCGCGAGGTGAAATTATTCGATGCGGTTGCTTGGGCAAAAGTCAAGCTTAAAGAGAAAATGAGTATAGAAAGAATCTTTTTAATCATCGTATATGAATATACTTAAAAACTAAGACTCTAGTTAAAGGAAATGCAAATGTTCCACGTGAAACACAACCAAGGTTTTCAAGCAAAAATGTGCTTGCACATTTTTATTTGAAAACCGCAGGGTGTAGGACCATATTGAAAATATAGTCCCAACCAGCCGAGGTCAAAAAGCTAAAAAATCTTGTTTTTATTTACTGACCGATAATTGTAGGACTATATAGTCCCAACATTAAACAGTAATCTCTACTTTGTTTCCTTCGGGATCAAGGACTACACTTTCGTAATATCCATCACCGGTAACGCGAGGCTGTTTTATTATGATGACGCAGTCGTTGGACATTTGTTGGGTGAGACGATTAACCTTATCTCTTGAACCCACTGAAAAACATATGTGGGCATAGCCGGAATGTTCCACGTGAAACGTGTTTGAGTTCATGAGGTGTGAAACAGACCGAATTTTTTTTGCCGATGACCGGGATGTGTATGGCTGCGATGGAGCTGAAGTCCCAAGACTGATATTGGAATCTGGACGGTGCATTACTTCTAGTCTGGCACCATCTTCAAAAGTGATAAATCTGCTTGAAAATTGTTTTGTCGGATTGTAATAGAGAGAATGCACTACCCCACCGAAATATTTTCGGTAGAATTCGCACACCTTGTCGATATTCTTCACCCAAATTGCAACGTGTTCAATCTTCATAAAGCTCTTGCATAATATATGTTATTGAATGGAAAAAAAATAAGGTATTTTGACTACAAAAACCTGTTTCTGCGTGTTTGTGACCTAAAACAAGTAAATGGTGTTATCGTATTCTGTTGAACTATTAGGATTTTAAATTTGGACCTATTTAACTTGACGGTACTAACCGATAGAACTTAGTTCTATAGCTAGTTTGATTATTTGGAGCAGAGTTCCTAATATTTTGAGGATATTGTCTACGTGGACTACGGATATTATTTTCCGCAGAGTTTTATTTTTGCGTTTCTTTTTCATGGATTACCTATGGTTAGACGTTTATTAGATACACTAAGTGGGGAAGCCCGGACTGTTTCAGTCAGTGGTTCTTCCTTGATGTTGTACTATGTGACGCGGAATTTCCATAAAGAGGTGTTCCCGTGATTCCGGGTAATTTTTTTATGGTAAAGAAAAATCGAAATTTATTTTTGGCGAAGTGTTGATACTATATTATATAGTGAGAATTTTTGGAGACATGAAATGGTAGAGATTGAAGTTATCCAGGGGGACATCACGAAGCTTGCGGTGGATGCCATCGTGAACGCGGCGAATTGTTCTCTGTTAGGTGGCGGCGGTGTCGATGGTGCGATTCACAGGGCAGCGGGTCCGGAACTTTTGCGGGCATGCATTCCTTTAAACGGCTGTGAGACAGGTCAGGCGAAAATCACTCCGGGTTTTAGACTCCCGGCAAAGTTCGTTATCCACACTCCGGGACCGATTTACAATGATGGCCTGCATGGAGAACCTGCGCTCCTGGAATCGTGCTATAAAAATTGTCTAGCGCTTGCCGAAGAAAACGGTTGCGAGACGGTCGCCTTCCCCGCTATTTCTACTGGAGTATATGGTTACCCTTGGGAAGCGGCTACCGAAATTGCGGTAAAGACCGTCCATAGCTTTCCCGCGAAGATAATCAAAAAAGTCATCTTCTGTTGCTTTTCCGCTCAGATGGAAAAAATCTACCGGGATGTGACAACGAAATCGTCATCTTGAGAAGCGTTGGATCGAAAGGCTTGGTTAAAGTTTTTATATTAATGAACAATTAATGTCGTTCACTAATCACTACTATTAAGGAGTACATAATGGAAGAAGTCGAAAAATTCATCAAGGAATGCGGCGCCTATTTCCTTGCGACGGTTGATGGCGACGAACCAAAAGTGCGCCCGTTCGGAACTATCAATATTTTCGAGGGCAAGCTCTACATCCAGACGGGAACATTCAAGAATGTTTCCAAGCAAATCCATCAAAACGGAAAAGTGCAGCTTTGCGCCATGGACAAGTCGGGCACCAAGTGGCTCCGTCTTTCGGGTACTCTCGTCAGTGATGATCGTATTGCTCCCAAGGTCGACATGCTTGAACACTATCCTGAACTCAAGAAAATGTATTCCGCCGAAGACCCGCGGACGGAAGTTCTGTACTTCAAGGATGCGACCGCTACGTTCTGTAGCTTTATGGAACCGCCGCGTACAGTGACGTTCTAAAATTCAAAATTGCATTTTTGCCGAGCTCCCTGTGAGCTCGTTTTTTTTGTTGAAAAGTTTTAGAGAATTAACAAACAAGAAACTCTTTGATTGCTAGTTTCTTTCAAAGTTGTGAATAGTTTTTAAATAATGAATGTTAATAAAATTGAATTGATTTATGAACAACGATTAAAAATAAAGATAAAAAGCTTGTTATTATAAAAAAATGTTGATAGTCCTTGTTTATATTTTTCCACTATATGATGTTTCACGTGAAACAATTAAAGAACTAGGTGGATAAATTGTAAAAAATGATGTTGAACTGTGGAAAAATTATTTTAAGTATGTACAATCTGTCAACATATCTTATTTATGAGGGTATGTAATTATTAGTGGTTTAACCTGCTATTTCGTAATTGTGATTGTCGTACTCCCCTATTATTTAATTTCTCTTGTGAATAGTTTTTTTGTTATATTTAGTGCGGAGGCTTTATGCAGGATAACGCAAAACGTGGCGAGCGTACGCTCTTTTGGATGAAATCGATTTTTGTGATTTTCATTCTGTATTTCTTTTGGAGTTCTCCAATCAGTGCTGTTTTCCCAGGTGCAAACGATGATACGTTGACGATGTCGCTATTGATTCGCATTTTCGTTGGAGCCGTGGTGAGTCTGGGAATGCTTTTTGCTCTTGTTATTTTTCTGGTTTGTTTTTTGTCGTGGCTACATCGTGCAATGGCAAATTTGCGAGTTATTTCCGTGACGGATTTTTCGCCCATGGGGGCCGTTCTCCTCACCTGCATTCCGGTTATTGGACTCATTTTGCACTTTTGGATTTTTCACGATATGGTGGAACGTCAGCAGGACTGCATGCAGGAACGCGGAATTTTGAAAGAACATTTTCCGAAAAATTTATTGGTTGCATGGATTCTTGTTTCGGTTGCTTGTATAGTCATGATGTTCTTTAGTCTTGGCAATTTTTTCAATGCCGAGATTCGAGGGATAATCGAAAACATTTTAACCGTTGTGAGCCTCGGTCTTTATATTAAGTGCTTTACACTTTATATTGCACAAGAGCGCGAACTTTTCCATTTTCACACTGAAACGCTTTTCCGCAAGCGAGTTGATGAAGCCATTCGTGAACGCGATATTCAGCGCGCTGCCGAAATGCTCCGCGAAAGTGAAAATAAGAAAACCCCTCAATCGGAAAATTCTCAAGCTGATTGAGTGCAACTAAAGATTTAATTTAGTAACTGCGCCGAAGCCGCCTTACAAATAAGTTGCCACAAATTTTTTCTGGTATTCCAAATCTTCGTGTGCCCAGTGCTTTTCTTCCATCGCCTGGTATTGCCAGTTGATGGCCTGCATAAATTTTTCCGGATTGCAAAGCTGCGTGAAAATGGCGTCGAGTTCCTCGACCGTTGCGTTTGAACCGACGAGCTGTTCCTTCGGAGCGTAGCTGTACGGACTCCCCGCAAAATCACTCCCGATGAAGACCGCCCCGAGTGCGGCTGCTTCTTTGAGTTTCAAATCGCTCTTTGCTTTGTTGAAATTGTTGTTCGAGAGCGGCGTGATGTAAAAGTCGGGCTTGTAACTTGCAGCTGTCGATGGAAACTGCATGAAGTTTGTGTAAGGAATCTTCGTATATTTTCCGTCGAGGTCCTTCAGAAAATCCGGCTCGCCGAAAATCTGGAAGTCGATGCTCCCGTCTTCGATATGCTTGCGGATCCATGGAATCCAGGCGCCTTCGAGGTCACCCGGAATCTCGCTCGTGAAATGCCCGAGACTGCCGGCGTACATCACCTTCGGTTTTCCTGTGAACGCAGACGTTCTCTGCCCTAACCCGAACAGCGACTTTGAAACACCGTTCGGCATCACCACCGCGTTTATGCCCAGGTCGGACTTGATGCGGCTAGCGAGGTAACGCGTCGAGCAGACCACCACATCGAAAAGCGGCAAAACCTGCTTGAGACTTGCCATCATCATCTGGTCGTGATTCGGAATCTGCTTCGCGTACGACGCGATGACCGGCGAAAGATCCCACTGCAAATCGTCCAAGTCTGTGACCAGCTTGAAGCCACATTCCTTTTTGAGCTTTGAATAGAATAACGCAATCTGCGCACGCCCCGGCGCTGTCGGCTTTTGCAAAATCACCGCACGCGTCTGCTTGAGTGCGTCTTTGTTGTTGCAGATAATTTGCGTAACCGAGGGCACAACTTGAAAATCGTTCGGCCCCATGAACTGCGTCAAGGGCGAAATGCAACGAACCCAGTCCGATTGCGCCATGTCGTAAGGATGCACGATAACTTGCGATTTGATCATGATAAGAAAAGTAGTAAAAAGTTTTGAGGAAGCGACGTGAAGTGCTGAGGGGAATGCACGGAAATGTTAGACGGAGATTCGCGGAGAATGCAAGACGGGGCTGCGCAGGTTTTGCTGTCATTCCCGCCACCGAGCGGGAATCTCCTAATGTATGTAAAAATGCTTCGAGATTCAGTAGGCACTGCGTGGGAATTGTTTCCTCGTCCACCCCTACCCCGTCATTCTGAACGGCAACGCCGTGAAGAATCCAGTGATATTTTCTTTGCGTTGTCATTCCAGCTAGATTCTGTCCTGAATGACAGTCGAAGGATGCTGGAATCATCGTTGGTTATGTCATCCTAGGTGAAGGATAATTGCAAATAAACATTGTCCATAACAGATAAAAGTAAGAAGTTTATAAAAAACTTACTTTAGATTCATTTGTTGACAAAGTGTTGATTAAAGTATAAATTGTGCGGGAAATAAAAGGGAAATTATTTATTAGTAATATTAAGAATGAATATCAGTATGAAGGGATATGTTAGTAATAGTAGCATTGTTTCTGTCTCGTAATGAAATATAAAATAAAAATGGGATGGCAAGAATTGTATGGAAAAAAGGAACAATAGTATGCGAGAATACATCTATTTATGGATTAATGACTGCTTACCATTAAATGATTTTGGAGGTAAGGGTTTCTTGATTCATGAGAAAGGTTTTTCCCTTTCTTCTAAATACTTAATCAAGGAATCCTTAAAAGATAAATTGTTGTCCTTTACATGTGAGGCAAATCAAGTCCCTGAAAATTTTTTTTCATCAAATTTTTCTGATATAAAAGCTTTTGTTGGAGAAAATGGTTCAGGTAAATCTACTGTGTTAAAAACATTGTATAAAATAATTGGTGAAGGCTTTGGAAATCCAATAAATGATGTGGATGGATTTGTAATTTTTTATACAGATGATGGAAAAAGTATTCATTATTATAAATCTCCAGAATGTCCTTATATTGTTAACGCTCCTTTTGCAAAGGAGGATTTTGAAAATAATGGTGTACTTCCATGCAAGTCTGATAGG
>Ga0310786_10004900_pt1 | contig 18431 bp, 16 predicted proteins | sample AusTroGonzalo_MG_FD_203881 | JGI IMG/M metagenome (GOLD analysis project Ga0310786, IMG submission 203881) | Bovine rumen microbial communities from tropical cattle in Woodstock, Queensland, Australia - Gonzalo_03 (v2) (version 2) | ecosystem: Host-associated > Mammals > Digestive system >... | reverse complement strand
AAAAGCCCTTTAAACAAAGGCATCTTCGAGATTTCATCCCTCCCTTGAACCCTCACATATCTCTCCCGTCATCTCTCCCGTCCGAGTCATGCAGCCTAAGTGGCGGCCCTGAGATGAAGGGAGGGGTGTAGGAGAGATGACGGGAGGGATGACGGGAGAGATCAAAACAGCAACTTCCCTTTGTATAAAGGGGTTCTGGGCGATCGACGGGAGGGATGAACGTTATTTCGAAGAACGATGCTATTATTCATTTTCAGAAGCCTCTTTTTTTGAAACAAGTCCTTCGCCTTGACGATTAGCAGCCTCGCGTCCGTTATCAATAAGGCCCGGAATTATTCCCACGGTGGGAATGAAATGTTCCCATCGTGGGAATAACACGTTCCCACCGTGGGAACAAATGCCAAGCTTATCCTATCAATTTCCGGATCTGCTTGTCGGAGGCTTGGGGTAGGAGTTGTAGGAAATGGGTCAGCAGGCGTTGGTACGACTCTTCTGGTGAGTGCGGACACAGGCAGGCCTCGCGGCCAAGCAGCTGTTCTGGTGTCGTGAGCAAAGACCAGCCCCAGCCATACTCGTTGTTATGTTTGTCGAGGGGATAGACAAAATCCTCCGTGATGATGCGGCAAGCCATCTGGAGCCGCGTGATATAGCCATCAAACCGACTGCGCATCTTCGGCCCTGTAAAGCCACAGGCCGCACGGAGCTCACGGGTAATCAGACTGCCATGCTCGGCGAGTGTCAACAGGATGGCTTCCTCGATGCTGCCCTCTGCCGGCTCAGGGTGCCTGCTACGGCGATAGTTGCAGAAGTCGGGCCACCACTCACGGCTGATGAATCCTGCCTTGCCTGCAAAGAACTTGCCATATACACAGTCACCCTCCTGCACAATCGGGCCCTTCCACTTCCACAACGGCCAGTCCCAGCTGCCATCGGGCAGAATCACATAACGACAGTCATCATCGACGACATCCTCTGCCGAATAGCCCATGATGCCACTGTACAGAAGCGGCAGAAAGCCAACCTTCTGAATATAAGCCATCAGCTCAGGGCAATTGTGTATCTCCTCTCTCATTATCGATGCTTTGGCGGCAAAGTTACTCTTTTTTTTGCCAAAACAGACGTTTATTCGCAAAAAAGTTGTATTTTTGCACCGATTTAATAAATAGACAAGACAAACTTGACAACAATGAAAAGAATTCTGACAATGGTACTGGCCATCCTGACCGTATCGGTGAGTCTGGCACAGACGAGCGACCCGATGGTGGTGAGCACACAATCCGGTCTGGTGAAGGGCATCGACCAAGAGGGCACGATGGGCTTCCTCGGCATTCCATACGCCAAGGTGGAGCGCTTCATGCCGCCACAGCCCGTCGATAAGTGGGATACCATCCGCGTCTGCGACCACTGGGGGCCGATGACCATGCAGCCCTCGAACCGTCCGATGACAGACGACGAGATGTCGGAACAATGCTGCGTGCTCAACGTATGGACGACGGATGTGAAGGCTAAGAAGCCCGTGATGTTCTGGCTGCACGGCGGCGGATTCGACAGCGGCACCTCGGCCTGGGACCCAGGCATGCAGCTGGCCAAGAAGGACGTAGTGGTGGTGAGCATCAACCACAGGCTGAACATCCTTGGCTTCCTCGACCTCTCCGCTATCAGCCCCAAATACAAGCAGTCAGGCAACGTGGGTATGCTCGATGCCGTCCAGGCTTTGGAGTGGGTACGCGACAACATCGCCAACTTCGGCGGCGACCCCACGAACGTGACCATCTTCGGCGAGTCGGGCGGTGGCGGCAAGGTGGGCACCCTGCTCTGCATGCCCAAGGCCAAGGGGCTCTTCCACAAGGCCATCATCATGAGCGGCACCATCCTGAACGTGAACACCAAGGCGATGACGGAGGAACTGGGTGAGGCCGTGCTGAAGGAACTGGGCATCAAGAAAAAGAACATCGATAAGATAAAAGAGGTATCCTATAAAGACCTCTACGCCGCAGGACAGCGGGCGATGGCCGCCAGCATCGGCACCCGCAGGCCGGGCACCCCGATGATGTGGGGTTTCGGACCGTCACCCGACGGTGAGACGCTCCTGCAACAGCCCTTCCAGCCTGACTTCGCCAGCATCAGCGACGATGTCCCCATCATGATCGGCACCACGTTCAACGAACTGCAGCGCCAGCGCTATAACCAAAAGATAACCCTCGACGAGGCCCGTACCGAACTGCAGCGCACCTTCGGCGACGAGACGGATGCCTACATCGAGGCCTTCAAGGAGGCTTATCCTGACTTTACGCCACAAGACCTGCTGAGCATCGACTGGCTCTTCCGCCCCAAGACCATCATCACAGCCGATGCCATCGGCGGCAAGCGCAAGGCCGACACATACGCCTATATGTACACCGTCACCGAAAAGGACAAGGCCAACAGCTGCAAAGGCTCGGCCCACGGTGCTGAGCTGAAATACTGCTTCAACGTGGCCCACCACTACACCGACCAGCTGTCGCAGGGAACCCTTGAGGCGAACAAGCTATGGGGAGAGCTCCTGAGCTCCGTATGGGCACAGTTCGCCCACGACGGCAAGCCCGGACTCCCCGGATGGCAGCCCTACACCAAGGAGAATGGTGAGCTGATGGTCTTCGGCGGAACACTCCCTTACCTCCTCAACAACCACGACCGCAAGCTGGAGGAGATTATCAACAGACACTGTTTTAAACAACTCGACGAATGGAACAAGAGAAAGCAATGACAATCACAGAACGATTCCTCAACTACACCAAATTCGACACGCAGTCGGCTGAGGACAGCCAGAGCGTGCCCAGTACCCCCAAACAGCTCGTCTTCGCTGAATACCTGAAAAAGGAACTGGAGAGCGAGGGACTTGAAGACGTGGAGCTCGACGAGAAGGGCTACCTTTACGCCACACTGAAGTCGAACATCAAGAACGATGTGCCCACCATCGGTTTCATCTCACACTACGACACCTCGCCCGACTGCTCTGGTGCCGACATCAAGCCACAGATCGTACACAACTACAATGGTGGTGAGATCCAGCTATCGGAGGGTATCGTCAGCAGTCCGAAGAAGTTTCCCGAACTGCTGCACCACGTCGGCGAGGACCTGATTGTGACTGACGGCCACACCCTGCTCGGTGCCGACGACAAGGCCGGCATCGCCGAGATAGTGCAGGCCATGTGCTACCTGCGCGACCATAAGGAAATCCGTCATGGCGACATCCGTATCGCCTTTAATCCTGACGAGGAAATCGGCATGGGTGCCCACCACTTCGACGTGGAGAAATTCGGTTGCCAATGGGCCTACACGATGGACGGCGGCGACGTGGGTGAACTGGAGTTTGAGAACTTCAACGCTGCGAGTGCCAAGATCACCATCAAGGGTGTGAGCGTGCATCCGGGCTATGCCAAGGGCAAGATGATCAATGCCAATGCCCTCGCCGCAGAGCTGGCACTGATGCTTCCTCAGGATGAGACGCCTGAGACCACTGAGGGCTATCAGGGGTTCTACCACCTGCTGGGCATCCAGTCGAACATTGAGGAGGCCAAGATGAGCTACATCATCCGCGATCACGACCGCGAGCATTTCGAAGACCGCAAGCGATTCATCAAGCGCTGTGTGGACAGGATGAACGAGAAATACGGCGAAGGCACGGTCAGCTGCGAGGTCAGGGACCAGTATTATAATATGAAGGAGAAGATCGACCCTCAGATGCACGTCATCGACCTGGTGCTTCATGCCATGCAGGCCTGCGAGGTGGCACCCAAGGTGAAGCCGATACGTGGCGGCACCGACGGGGCCCAGCTCTCTTTCAAGGGTCTCCCCTGCCCCAATATCTTCGCCGGCGGCGTGAATTTCCACGGGCCTTACGAATTCGTCAGCATCCAATCGATGGAGAAAGCCATGCAGGTCATCGTCAAGATCTGCGAAATGGTAGCAAACTTTAACGATTGACATGGGACATTTACCTCATCTGATACAAGACCTGGCACTGATGCTCATCGTGGCGGGCATCGTGACGCTTGTGTTCAAACGGCTGAAACAGCCGCTCGTCCTGGGCTATGTGGTGGCAGGATTCCTCGTGTCGCCCCACATGCCCTATACAGCATCGGTGGTCGATTTGGAGAATATCCAGCTGTGGGCAGACATCGGCGTGATGTTCCTGCTGTTCTCGTTGGGACTGGACTTCTCGTTCAAGAAGATCCTGAAGATGGGTGCCTCGCCGATCATCTCAGCCTGCTCCATCATCTTCTGTATGTCGATGCTGGGCGTCATTGTCGGCCACTTGTTCGGATGGGGAAGGATGGACTGTATCTTCCTCGGCGGTATGCTCGCCATGTCATCGACGACCATCATCTACAAGGCCTTCGACGACCTGGGCCTGCGACAACAGCAGTTTGCCGGACTGGTGATGAGCGTGCTGATACTGGAGGACATACTGGCCATCGTGATGATGGTGCTGCTGAGTGCCATTGCCAGCGGCAACGACCCTGACGGCGGTCAGATGCTGGATTCCATCTTCAAGATCATCTTCTTCCTCGTGCTGTGGCTCGTGGTCGGCATCTTTGCCATCCCGCTGTTCCTGCGCCAGGTGAGGAAGCTCATCAACAACGAGGTGCTGCTGATCGTGTCGCTGGGCCTCTGCTGTGCGATGGCAGTCTTCTCTACCGAGGTGGGATTCTCGTCGGCCTTCGGCGCCTTCATCATGGGTAGCATCCTGGCTGAGACGGTTGAGGCCGAGCGCATCATCAAGCTGGTAGAGCCTGTGAAGAACCTGTTCGGTGCCGTTTTCTTCGTATCGGTAGGTATGCTCGTCGATCCGATGATCCTCGTCAAATTCGCCCTGCCCATTTTCATACTGGTGATGACCATCCTCATAGGTCAGGCCATCTTCGGCACCTTCTCATTCATGCTGGGCGGCGAGTCGCTGAAGTCGGCCATGCGCTGTGGCTTCTCGATGGCACAGATCGGTGAGTTCTCGTTTATCATAGCCTCGCTGGGCCTCTCCTTAGGGGTCATCGGCGATTTCCTCTATCCGGTGGTGGTGGCTGTATCCGTTATAACCACATTTCTCACACCTTACATGATACGGCTTGCCACACCGGTTTACAACAATCTGGAGAAGCACCTGCCCACGAAGCTCATCAAGCTGATGAACCAGCTGACGATGAGCCAGAAGGAGGAACACCAGCAAAGCCTGTGGAAGCCCCTGCTGACGCAGATGACGCTTAACACTGTGGTCTATTCCATCCTCAGTGCGGCCTCCATCGCCCTGATGTTCACCTTTGCCCTGCCCTTCATGCAGCGGTTGCTGCCAGGCCCTGAACTGCACTGGTATGCCAACGCCGTCACAGGTGTGCTGACAGTGCTGCTGATAGCTCCGTTCCTCAGGGCTATGGTCATGAAGAAGAACCGCAGCGAGGAGTGGAAGGCGCTCTGGGTCAAGAGCAACCACAACCGACTGCCACTGCTGTTCACCATCCTGGTGCGAGTTATCATCGCCCTTGCATTCATCTTCTATATCTGTCACTACCTGAGCCACTTCACCAACGCCCTGATTTACACCATCGGCGTGGTAGTGCTGGGTCTCATCGTGCTGTCACGCTGGATCAAGCACCGCAGCATCTCACTCGAACGCCTGTTTATCATGAACCTGCGCTCACGCGACATCGAGGCCGTCGTTCACGGCAAGAAGCGTCCGCTTTATGAAGGCAAGCTGCTCGACCGCGATATCCATATCGCCGAATTCGAGGTACCCTTCAACTCGAAGTGGATGGGCCAGACGCTGAAACAGTTGAATCTGGGCCGCAAGTTCGGCGTACACGTCAGCAGCATCCTACGCGGCGGACGGCGCCTGAACATCCCCGACGGCGACTACACCATCTTCCCTTGCGACGTGCTGCAGGTCATCGGTAGCGACGAGCAGTTCACCCATTTCCGCGAGGCGTTAGAGCAGGAAGTATTAGGTGCTGACACTGATATCGAGAAGCGCGAGATGAAGTTACGCCAGATGGTCATCGGCAACGACAGCCCCTTCGTCGGCAAGTCACTGATAGAAAGCGGCATCCGCGACCTGTACAGTTGTATGGTCGTCGGTCTGGAGGAAGGAAAGGAAAGTCTCTCACCCATTGATCCACGCCGTAAGTTCCGCGAGGGTGACATCATCTGGGTTGTCGGCGAAGAGGAAGCCCTGACAGCCCTGCTCGGTTAGTACCATTGGACGGCATTGCTATAGCTGCTGCGCTTATCGTACTTCAAGGCATCGGTAAGCGTGGCAGCATTGCATCGGAAGGAGAAGTTGTAGCTCGTATAGGGTGCGAGCACCACGGAACACGACATGTTGAAACAGTGAAGGTCGCGTGACAGGGATGCCGTGGTCATTGAGATCTTATGGGTGTCGAAGTCGTAGCCGGAAGTCATGGAGATATTCCAGCCGTCGCTGATACGCAGGTTGCCGCTGATGTTCAGGTTCTGCGTGAAGGCATAGGGATAGCGCATCGTATTGTAGTTGAACTTCTTGACATCGGTACTCTCACGCATCGTGATACCGTAGCCAAGACTGATCGACCAGGGCATCTTGAAGGTCATGTAGCCGTCTTCATCAGTATCTGCCTTCGACGACGATGTCCGACTGGCAGAATGCTTGCCCTGCTCCATGTCCTTGTCGATGTTGGTTTCCATCTCGTTTTCCCAATCGTCCTCATCATCATTCTTACCCTGATTCTTCTTGCTGTCGTCCTTCTTATCGACCTTCTCACCGCGCAACCACTTGATGAAGTTGGCCACCTTCGTATTGTCGAGCGTATAAGAGAGGTTCTGCGACAGTCCCTGGAAACGGCCCCACTTGCCCCGTCCCCAATAGGTGGTGTGGTCACTCTCCCTCGGCGTGGCTCCCACACTGTCGGCCTCGTAAACATAGGAGGCGAAGACGGCATTCAGGTTGAACGTGTAGCTCTTGGTCAGCTTCAGGCGGATGTTGGTGGTGAGGTTACTCAACGGCTTGATGTCCGTCGCCAGATTGTACGACATCGAGGCATTCAGGTCGTCGATAATGGACACCTTCTTCAGCGAGTCATTGGAATCGCGAACCTTCATCTCAATGTTGTTGCCGATGGTGACGGAGATGGAGCCGGACTTGCCCTTGCCGGGAGGCGAGAACTTGCCACCGGAATAAGGTGAGTATTCCACCAGCGACACATTACCGTCGGCATCGGTCTTCTGGTAAGTCTGGTAGTAGCCATAACGGCTGGCACCGAAGTCGGGATGGTAACTGAATGACACGGAGGGTGTGAGGACGTGGCGGATGGCCTGTACCTTATCGCCAAACAACTTGCGGTTGGGGATATACATACCATAGAGCTTCGTGGAGGCGCTGATACCCATATTCCAGTCATAGACGTTATAGAAGCCACTGACGGTATCGACGACCTCCTTTTGGCCTACAGGATCCCATGACTTATGCTGACGACTGAAATAGGTGCGGTCAGTGAAGTTTACGTTGGGCGTGATGTTCAGGTAGTTGAAGGCCGTGAAACTGGCCTTGATGGGGATGGAGTGCTGCATGCCGTTCTTCCAGTCGCGTGAGAGGCTGGAGTGCAGCAGCTTGTCTTCCTTAGTGTTGATCTCATTACCCATGCTTCCCGTATAGCTCATCGAGATTTTCTCATACCAGCGTTCATCGCCCACAGCCTTCTTCCGCTTGAAGGGATAGAACTGCGAAATCGAGATGGTCACTTCCGGCAGGGTCATGCCGATGGTGGAGTCGCGCATATTCTGGTTCAGACGGACACCCGTGCTGATATTCATGCCGATGCTCGAGAAGGTGGTGCTCCACGAGACTGAAGAAGTACGCTGGGACTGAGTGCGCGTCTGGGGATTATACATCGACATCAGGTTGTTCTGCTCATAACTCGACGAGGCGAAGTTCACCGAGGCCTTCAGGTTCGAATAGGGGTTGGCCTTCTGGTCCTGATTGTGCTGCCACTGAAGCTTGAAGCTGGTCTCACGGGTAAAGTCGGGCATATTCTTCTCGCCACGGATGGTGTTCTGGTAACTGAAGAAGAACGAACCGTTATAACGATAGCGCTTCCTGTAGTTCGAGGCAGCTGAGATTCCCCAAGAGCCTTTTGTATAGATCTCGCCAAGCAGTTTCAGGTCCATCTTGTCGCTGATGGCAAAATAGTAGCCACCATCGCGCAGGTAGAAGCCTCGCTCCATCTCATCACCGTAAGTAGGCATGATGAATCCGCTGGCGTAACTCTTCGTGAAGGGGAAGAAGCCGTAGGGGATGGCTAACGGCAGAGGCACATCGGCCACGACGAGATAGGCAGGTCCGAAGACCACATCCTTGCCAGGGCGCACCTTGGCCCGCGACATAGCGATATAGAAGTCGGGATGAGGATCGTCGCAGGTCGTATAGCGTCCGTGCTCGAGGAACATCTCACCATTGGCGCCGCGCTTGGAATGCTCACTGGTCAGGTAACCGTCCTCCTGCTGGGTATAGACATCGGTGATGAAGCCTTTCTTGGTCTTGAAGTTAAACGACATCTCCGTCTGTTCATACTGGTCGCTGCCCATCTTAAAGACAGGCGTACCAACCAGCTGGTGGGTCGTGGAATCCATCCGTCCAGCAGCATGGACCAGGTTGCTGTCGAGGTTCATCGAGATATTCTCACTGGCCAGGTCCATATTCTGGTACTTGACTTTCGCGTCGCCAAACAGACGGGCGTAGGCAGTGGCGGCATCATAGATGAGCGAGTCGCTGGCAGAATACTCTACGGGGGAATCGATGCCGTTCTTGCGCCGCTTGTTGATGCTGTCGCGGGCCAGCGAGTCGTCAACTACCTTATTATATTTATAGATGGCCAGCTCCAACGAGTCCATCGTCGTGGTGTCACGTTTGGTCTTGATAGCAGCCTCAGCCCCTGGGGGGATGATGGTGTCCAGAGGAACCTCATCGAGATGCTCGTCGATGGTCTTTGCCAACGTCTCGGTAAGTCCGGGATGCGCCTCTAAGGAGTCTTTCACGGTCTTCACGATGCTGTCGACATCCTGGCGGCTTGCAATGCTGTCGATCAGAGCCGGCAACGATACGGAATCCTTCGGCAGAGTGACCTCGCCTATACGCTGCTGCAGTTGAGGGATGGACACAACACTCTCCGTCTTCACTTCCTCCGGAACCTTGTTCTTGTGAAGTGAAGACGGTGTACATGCTATCATCAGCATGAATGCGCAGACGATCGAAAGAATGACCGATTTCCGTTTCACGGCTGCAAAGGTAGTAAAAAAAGTAAAGAGTGAAGAGTGAAGAGTGAAGAATTTGCTGCCGCCTTGTCAAATTTTAACGCTTCAACCCACTCTTTTCACTTTTCACTATTCACTCTTCACTCAAAAAGGTCAACCCATTTCTGGAATCGCTTTACGCCATCCCAGCCAAACTTCTCCAAACTTCGCATGGCCTCTACCACTGTCCGTTCCGTACCAGGATGCGTTTTTGAATAAAACTTATCGGCATAGCAGACCACCTGTTCCTCCAGATCGACCGGCATATAGTCCTCGTGTGGCAACGGCAGCTGCTGTTGTTCGATATCCCATTTCGAGAGCCCTGTGCCAGTATGCCGTTCACAGACCCGCGCATGGCGCTCCCAGCCCTCCTGACGCAAGATCTCGCCTCCGATGATGCCATGACGGATATAGGGTTCCGTACCGAAGCACTGGATGCCTGGCGCGTCGCAGCGGTAGATGCCGATGTCGTGAAGCATAGCCGCCTCTTCGATGAATTCGGCATCGAGCCGCAACTCTGGGTGCACCTTGGCAATCTTCAGGCAGCGGTCGGCCACCTGGCGACTGTGTGTTAACAGTATCTGGCGAAGCGCATTGTCTTCGGGATAGTATTTTTCGATGATTCTAATGTAGTCCATTAAGCCTCTCTTTCAATCCAGGCGATGGTATCGCCCTGACGGATATTCTGGCCGGGTTTCACGGAGAGGTCGACAAGCTTGCCGCCTAAGGCAGCAGGAATCTCGACAATCTCGCCCCACTTCGTCTGCAGATAGCAGAAGATGTCACCCTCCTTGTACTTCTGTCCGATGAATGGTTCGATACAAGCTGCAGGAACGCCCTCGCCGCCGAAGCTCCAGATGAGCTGTCCGGCCAGAGGCGACTTCACGGCATCAGCCTTGGCGTGCTTGATGGCATCAATCTCTTCCTGCGAGATCTTCTTTCCGCCACCCAGCTTGGCATCCTTGGCCTTCTGCAGGTCAGCCAGGAACTGCTTCTTGGCCTGTCCGCTCTTGAAGGGACGATACTGCTCGGGGTGCATGGCCAGCTCGAAGAGTTCCTCATCGTCCTGTCCGTAGTCCCAGCCATTCTCGTCCATCTCCTTGCGGAAGCCATCGAGGGCATTGTTGAGCAGGGTATGCGGGTCAACATCGGTAAACTCGCGCTTCTGGGTCTTGGCCAGTTCCACCAGTTCGGGTGCAATGGTGCCAGGCACCTTGCCACTCTTGCCGAGGATCATACCCCAGATGGCATCGTCCATCATGACGTAGCGACCCTTGCCCTGTTCCATGGTGAGCAGGTTCATCAGGGCGATGTTCTTCGTGTACTGCGAGAACGGTGTCACCAATGGGGGATAACCAACCTTTGGCCATACATACTCGACCTCGTTGAATAGCTTCACCAGCATATCGTCCATCGTCAGTACAGGTTCGCCCTTCTTCTCACGCAGCTTGTTAATCATGGTCTGGATGCCGCCTAGGTCGGCCATCATCGAACCCATCATGCCACCAGGCAGTCCGCAGCCCAAGAGCAGCGATGACATGTGCTTGTTGGCAGGATTGATGAAGTAGCCCAGCCAGTCGTCGATGAACTCCTGAGTGAGGGTACGTGCCTGCATATAGGCGTTCATATTGATGTCTGCCACCTCGAAGCCCTCGTTCTTCAGCATCGACTGCACAGAGATGATGTCCGGATGCACCTTACCCCAGCTCAGCGGCTCGATGGCAGTGTCGATGATGTCGGCACCATTGTTGCAGACCTCGAGGATGGAGGCCATCGACAAGCCAGGACCAGAGTGTCCATGATACTGGATGATGATGTCGGGGTGCTTGGTTTTGATAGCCTTTGTCAAGGCACCCAGCATGGCAGGCTGTCCGATACCGGCCATATCCTTCAGACAGATCTCCTCGGCACCAGCGGCAATCACCTCGTCGGCGATGGCAGCATAGTAGTCCACGGTATGCACTGGAGAAGTAGTAATACAGAGCGTAGCCTGGGGCGTCATGCCGCCCTCCTTGGCCCACTTGATGCTCGGGATGATATTACGCGTGTCGTTCAGACCGCAGAAGATGCGGGTGATGTCCACACCCTGGGCATGCTTCACCTTATACATCAAGGCGCGCACATCGTCGGGAACAGGATACATACGCAGGGCATTCAGGCCACGGTCGAGCATGTGGGTCTTGATGCCCACTTCGTTGAACGGCTTACAGAAAGCCCTCACTGCACCGTTGGGGTTCTCACCAGCCATCAGGTTCACCTGTTCGAAGGCACCACCATTGGTTTCCACGCGGCTGAAGCAGCCCATATCGATGATTACAGGGGCAATGCGCTCCAACTGGTCCTTGCGGGGCTGGAACTTACCCGAAGACTGCCACATATCCCGATATACGAGACTGAACTGGATTTTCTTCTTCATAAACGATAAAATTGTTAGATTCTATTTATAGATTTGTTTCTTGACCGCAAAAATAGATAAAATATTTCAAATTTATGCACTTCATGGCTACTTTTTTTGATATTTTGACTATCTTTGCCCCACAAATTATATAAAATTGTATGAAACGAGCTATTTTTCCCATACTCCTGATTGCTCTGACGGTCATCTCGTGCAGCAAGAAAGAACAGAAAGGCAATGCCAGTCCGAGCGTCTATAACCCTGAGGTCACCCTCCCTGGCGACTCCACGCTCTACGGTCTGGCCTGTGAGGGGTGTACAGACTCGCTGCTCATCTACCTCCCCCTCTCGGGAGGTGACCCTGACACGCTCAACATTCTTGCCGCAAGGGTTAATCACCGTATTTTCGGACTGCCGGAGATCGGCGACCAGATGGCCATTATCCTCAATGCCGAGGACAAATCGACTGCTGACCTTGTAATCAATCTGGATCGTCTGAAAGGAGAATGGTGCTATCAGGTGATGCCCCGTCTGCGTCCCAGGGCAGGTGTCTCGCCTGACAGTATCGTGCAGTTGCCGCCCGACTTCCCCGACTCACTGCGCAAGAAGTGGTTCCAGCCACGGGAATACGGTATTGAGTTCAAGAAAGACCGCACGGCACGCGCCATCGGCAGCCAGACTCGCGACCATACGAAACAGCAGACTCCTGTGACCTACCCCACCGTCAAGCGCTATCGCCAGTGGCAGGTGTTCAACGGACATCTTCTGCTCATGGAGACCAGCCGCGACACCCTCGGCAGCCATAAGGTGATCAGTACCGATACCGTCGATATCGTCCTGCTGCGCCCTGACTCCCTACGTCTCCGCTTCAAAGACCATGAGCAGGGCTATTACCGCAAGAATTGATGTTCTAACAGGCGACGCCGCGCTAACTGTTCATAATCGGTGCCAGGCCGACCGTAGTTAGCGTATGGATAGATGCTGATGCCGCCACGGGGTGTAAAAAGGCCAATGACCTCAATATACTTCGGATCCATCAGTCGCACGAGGTCTTTCATGATGATGTTGACACAATCCTCATGAAAGTCACCGTGATTACGGAAACTGAACAGATAGAGCTTCAGGCTTTTCGATTCCACCATCCGCTCTCCAGGGATATAGGCAATCTTGATCTCTGCGAAATCAGGCTGCCCGGTAATGGGGCAGAGCGATGTGAACTCAGGACAGTTGAACTGCACCCAATAGTCGTTGTCGGGATGCTTGTTGACAAAGGTTTCCAGCACCTCAGGCGCATAGTCCTGACGGTATTCGGTCTTCTTGCCGAGGGCCTGCAGCCCTTCTTGCTCTCTTGATTCCATTTAGCCGTTGATTTTAAAGATGTTATAGGTAATGTCGTGGTCGAAGACGTCCTCATTATCGTGTGCCTTGGTGAATTTCACCACACGGATGGTGATTGGCAGTACCACAATCTCATAGAGCGTCTTCAGCGTGACCTGGGTGATGATGAGCGAGGGCATCTCCTCCCAGGGGATGACGCCGCCAAGGGCGAGGGGGAAGAAGATGATGGAGTCTGTCAGTTCACCAAAAATGGTACTGAGCACAGCACGTGCAGAGAAATTTCGTCCCCCCGATGTCAGCTTCATCCGACTCATCACATAGGCATTCATAAACGAGCCACAGACAAAGGCTAGGAAGGAGGCACCGGCGATACGCGGTGCCAGACCGAATATCTGGTGGAAGCCCTCGTCACCATGCCAGTAGGGGGCTCCAGGAATCCAGTCGGCAATGGCGCCGAAAATGACGAACAGGAAGTTCATGGCGAAGCCGAGCCAGATGAGCAGACGGGTACGTCCATAACCCCACACCTCGCAGACCACATCATTGATGATATAGCTCACCGGAAAGACGATGAGACCTGCCGTCATGTTGGCCGGACCTAAGGATATCTGCTTCGTCTCAAGGACGTTTGCTGTTATCAGGCATACGCAGAACAGTATCCCATAAAGCATAAACAGCACACTGATTCGTTGGTCTTTGTTCTGTTGCATAGTCTTATAGCAGGTAGAATAGCCAGCCCATATAGGCGAGGAATCCGGCAATCATCAGCCAGCCCTCACGACGGGAGACGGTGTATTTCGTATAGGCGAAGATCCAGAGCAGTCCGGCACTGAGAATCATCATCGAGAGGTCGATGATGTTGATGCCCATGATACGCATTGGAGAGATGGCAGCCGTCACGCCGAGGATGAGCAGGATGTTGAACACATTCGAACCAATGGCATTACCGATGGCCAGGGCCGACTGTCCCTTACGGGCTGCCACGACACTGGTGGCCAATTCAGGCAGTGAGGTTCCTCCAGCCACGATGGTCAGACCAACCACACTCTGGCGCACGCCAAAACGGTAGGCCACATAACTGGCACCATCGACAAAGATATTACTGCCAATAATCAGGCAGGCCAGGCCGAGGATCATCCAGAAGATGTTCAACCATTTCTCCTTCGCTGTCGGCTCATCCTGATCACTGGTGGGTTCGTCGTTATTGCCGATCACCTCATCGAACTCACCTTTCTTCTCTGCCTGGTTGAAAGTGTAGATCATAAACACCAGGAAGGCAGCCAGCAGGATGAAGCCGTCGGAACGACTGATCTCATTACCCCAGAGGTGGGGAGAGTCCATATCGTCGAAACAGAGCAGGAAGAGCAGCAATGAGGCTCCTATGGCAAAGGGCATGTCCTTCGTGACCGTCGATTTGCTGATGGCCATCGGAGCCACGACAGCCGAGCAGCCCACAATGAGCATGGCATTGAAGATGTTAGAGCCGATCACGTTACCAACGGCCAGATCGGAAGTTCCCTTCAGGGCCGACACCAAGCTGACGAACAACTCAGGCGCCGACGTACCTGCCGCCAGGATGGTCAGTCCGATGACGATCTCGGGCACGTGCATCGCCCTCGCTAAGGAGGCAGCACCGTCAGTCAGGCGGTCGGCACCCCATATCACAAGGATTACACCTAATATTATTAATCCGATGTTCAGTAATGTCATATATCTTCTATGTTTAAAAATGCGTCCATTGCCCTACGGTCTTTCTTCGTCGGGCGTCCCGTACCCCTGGCACGGTCAACAAAACCGCTGATGCGGTTCATCTCCAACAGCTCATACTGCTCAGGAGGCGTCACGTTCTCATAAATCTCTGGCAGGAGCTTTGCCCCCACCCTCTGCTCGATGGTCTTGAGAATCCGGAAGGAATAAGTGATCGGTGGCTTGCGCACGTCTACAGTCTCTCCGACCTTCACGGTATGCGAGGGTTTCACGTTGACGCCATTGATGGTCACGCGCCCGTTCTTACAGGCATCGACAGCTATTGAGCGTGTCTTGAAGATACGCGCTGCCCACAGCCACTTGTCAATTCTTGCTTCCTCTGCCATTCTGTTTCCCTAATTTGTTGTACTGGTTCATCGTGATGTCGATGCCCGCGAGGACAAAGCTCTTGATGATATCGACAGCGAGGTCGATAGAGGGCTGAAGCTGTTGCAGTTCTTCCTCAGAATAGCGCCCCAGCACCCAGTCGATCTGCATGCCTCGGGGGAAGTCGTTGCCGATACCCATGCGCAGACGGGCATAGTCCTGTCCGATGAGCTGCTGGATGTGTCCCAAGCCGTTGTGCCCACCATTCGAGCCATTAGCCTTCAGACGGAAATCACCTAAGGGCAGGGCCACCTCATCGCTGATGACGAGCAGGCGGCTCTGGTCAATGTTCTCGTGGTTGAGCCAATAGCGCACGGCATTGCCACTGAGGTTCATGAACGTGGAGGGCTTGAGCAGGAAGACCTTACGCCCTTTAAGCGAGGTCTCTGCCACAAAGCCATAGCGCTTGTCGGCAAAAGAAATATTGGACGCTTTCGCAAAAGCGTCCAATACCATGAAACCGGTATTGTGGCGGGTCAACTCGTACTCAGGGCCGATGTTACCCAAACCAACAATCAAGTACTTGTCCAAATTGTCAATTGTCTATTATCAATTGATTAAGCCTCAGCCTCAGCTGCAGCAGCTGCAGAACGGGAAGCACGCGTAGCCTTCACAGAGCATACAACCACCTCGGGAGAGGTAGCGATCTCGAGACCCTCGAAGCTCAGGGCACCCACCTTGATGGCCTTGCCCAGCTGCAGATTGGTCACGTCGATATTCAGCACCTCAGGAATCTGCTTGTAAGGAGCAGTCACATTGATCTTACGGATAGAGAGGTTCAACTTACCACCGTCACGCACACCCTGTGCCAGACCATTGAGCTTCACGGGGATTCCCACTGTGATGGGCTTTGTCTCGTTCACCTCATAGAAGTCTGCATGCAACAGCGCATCAGTTGTCGGATGGAACTGCAGTTCCTTGATGATAGCCTTGTGCTCGGCACCGTCGATGTTCAGATTGACGACATACACCTCAGGGGTATAGACAGCCTTGCGGAGCTCAGCGAAAGAAGCCTGGAAGGCAAATGCCTCGGGCAGACCATTCTCACCCTTCTTCTCACCATAGAGGTTGCAGGGAACCATACCCTCCTTACGGAGCAGCTTTGAAGCCTTCTTTCCTGTTGTGGCGCGCTTCTTACCACTTACACCAATTTCTTTCATAATTGTGTTACTCTAAAATTAAGTTGTTAATACTACATTTGCTTAATTCACCATCACACGAGTTTTTCGTTGTGCTTTCGGAAAAAGCGGTGCAAAGGTACATAAAATAATTGATAATTGATAATTGATAATTGAAAAATTTCGATTTTAACTATTTTTTCGTGCTTTTTCTTGCATAATCGGGGAAAAAGATGTAACTTTGCATTCGTTAAATTGAAAAAGTCGATAATAAACCCAAAAACATCAAGTGAGATGATTAATAGAGAAATTATCCGTTCAAAGATCGTTCAGTTAACCTATGCCTACTACCAAAACGGCAACAAGAACATCGATTCGGCAGAGAAGGAACTATTCTTCAGCCTTTCAAAAGCATACGACCTGTACAACAATCTTCTTGCACTGGTTGTGGCAGTCACCAAGGAGGCCCGTCGCCGCCTTGAGGTGCTGCAGAACAGGGCTGCCCGTGAGGGACAGCCGGCCCCGTCGCAGAAATTCGCACTTAACCGCTTTGCCCTCCAGCTCGAAGGCAACAAGATGCTGAATGACTTCGTCGGCACCCAGAAACGCACATGGGACGACAACCCCGAATTCATCGGTTCACTGTTTGAGAAGATCGAGAGTTGTGATATATATAAGGAATATATGGAGAGCGAGGTGGATGACTACGACACCGACCGTGAGGTATGGCGCAAGATCTATCGTGCCCTCATCCAGAAGAACGACGACCTCGACAGTCTGTTGGAAGAGATCAGCCTCTACTGGAACGACGACAAGGAGATCGTGGACACCTTCGTGCTGAAGACCTTCAACCGCTTCAGCGAGCAGAACGGCCCGAAGCAGGAGCTGTTGCCCGAATGGGCCAGCGACGAGGAGAAGGACTTCGCCCGCAAGCTGTTCCGTGCTGCCATCCTCAATGCCGACGAATATCAGCATTACATGAGCGAGGCCTCACGCAACTGGGACTTCTCGCGACTGGCCTATATGGACATCGTCATTATGCAGATCGCCATCGCCGAGATCATGACCTTCCCCAACATCCCTGTCAGCGTATCCATCAATGAGTACGTCGAACTGGCCAAGCTCTACTCCACCCGGAAGAGCGGCGGCTACATCAACGGTATGCTCGACGCCATCGCACGCCACCTGATTGAGACAGGGCGCCTGAACAAGTTCATGGAGCCCAAGGCTCCAAAGAAGAAGGCTGAGAAGGCAGCTGCCGAGGCCGACGAGAAACCAGCAGAGGAGGTGAAGGCCGTCAGAGTCTCTCCCCGTAAGCGTATCACCAAGAAACCAGAATAAAAACAAAGAATATGGAAAATTTAATATTGGCTGCCCAGGCAGCAGGACAAGGAAGCGGCATGAGTATGATCATCATGATGGTGGCCATCTTCGCCATCGTGTGGTTCTTCATGATCAAACCGCAGCAGAAGAAACAGAAAGCCATCCAGAAGTTCCAGAATGAGCTCACCGATGGCACGCAGGTTGTCACCAATGGCGGCATCCACGGCACCGTGAAGAGCATCAACCTGTCGAATAATACCGTGGAACTGAAAATCGCCCGCGACGTGGTCATCACCGTCGACAAGAGCTGCGTGTTCCAGGATATGTCAACAGCCAACGCTCCTCTGCAGAAGTAGCCTCCGACAACATTCCTTATGAACCAGGGTGTGTGGCAAAAAACCAAGGATTTCCTGTTCAGCAAGGCGAACAAGGAATTCTTGATTTTTCTGTTCTTTCTGGCCCTCTCCAGCGTCTTCTGGCTGTTCCTGACGCTCAACGAGGTCTATGAGAAGGAATTCAGCATACCCGTGACCATCACCAATGTGCCGAAGAACGTGATGCTCACCTCCGAAGAGACGGACACCGTCAAGATGACCATCCGCGACAAGGGCATCACACTGGCCACCTACCAGTTCGGCCATTCCCTGCCCCATCTGAAGGTCGATTATAAGATCTACGCCCGTAACGACGGTAGCGGCTACGTGTCTGCCGCCGAACTTCAGAAGCTGGCAAGGCAACAGTTGGCCAGTGGTTCGAAGATTGTGGCAGTGAAGACCGACAAGCTGGAATTCTTCTATAACTTAGGTGAAAAGAAGCGTGTACCTGTCAGAT
>Ga0310786_10004899_pt1 | contig 18433 bp, 25 predicted proteins | sample AusTroGonzalo_MG_FD_203881 | JGI IMG/M metagenome (GOLD analysis project Ga0310786, IMG submission 203881) | Bovine rumen microbial communities from tropical cattle in Woodstock, Queensland, Australia - Gonzalo_03 (v2) (version 2) | ecosystem: Host-associated > Mammals > Digestive system >... | reverse complement strand
TCTTCCAAAGCACCGCGTTCGATCAACTTATCTTGAAATAACTCGCCCCCTGCTATTTTGATTTTAATATTATGTCTTTTAATTTTCGGTAATGCTTTCTCAAACAAGCGAATTCTTATATCGGTATTTTCTTTTGACCACCGAATAATATCAATGTTCTTCTGAAAACAGAACTTGCATTTCATATTGCATTCACTAAACAGGGAAACTACAATCTCCTGAGTTTGCTTTTCATCAAAGAAAAGACTATCTTCAGGATTATTATGCAATTGAATTGGAATAACGGTCATGGGTTGACAAAAACTCTGAAATACTTCTTAAACCACAGCAATCTTTTTCGTTGCAAATATGCTCGGCAAGACAACAAGAAAAATACGGGCACAAAGAACATTTAGCAACATGTTCTATGTATTCTCTTTCGCTATACGATCTGAACGAGGCATAATCCTCGAACTCAACAAACGATTCAATACCATTATTATACTGAGTCGTTGCAAAATTTCCATTCGGCATAACAAAAACGTTATCAACCGAATAAACCTTAAAAGACTTCCAAAACGGAATGTTCAACAACTCAAAAGAATAGCCCCCATTGTTATATTCGTAAATCAACTGTAAGCAAAACGACTCATATTGTGATACCAAAATATCGTACCTGACTCTAGCATTAGCGGATGGGTAGTATTGTAGAAACCTTACCCCTCCTATCTTCAGCGTTTCTAAATCCACTAGTATATCCCTAATAGGTTTTTGCAAAACGCTTGGGGTAACCACTACTAAAACAGATAGGTTTTGCCTGTCCGTTTCAGAAAGGCGCATTATGTTCTTTCTTGCTATAAAATCTATTTTCTTTCTTTCGTCGTTTAGGCTTGTTGCAACCATAAGGCGCTTGTCATGCAACAACTCAACGCTTCGCTTAAAGTTCGTTAGATTGGTTGTTACCATGATCTTGCTAGTAGTAAACCCACTCAGCATTTCAAAGAGAGTTTCAATATACCCCCTATCCAAAAGACATATTTCTCCGCCGAAAACATCAAATTGGAAATCGTTAATGCCTTCTGCCTTAGAGACTTCTTTAATCCTGTCCACTAACTTCGAAAGATCGATGGTTTCCTTATTGTGAATACTATTCCCCAAATAACAGTATTCACACGATCCATTACACAGAAAACTTGGTACTATCGATATATTCATATACCATCTTCAAATGACACAGTTCACCGCAATCATTAAACACCCGATTACACATACCACCGCAACAATAGAAGTAGTCACACATATAACAATTATGAGATTCCATCAACTTTTGTGTTGCTGTATATAAATCACAGCATTGGTAATATAACTTATCTGTAATTGTTGCACCATGACAACAGTGATAGTGCACGTTGCTTCTATCTAAAAGGGACTTAACTAAATCCATCCTATCGTAATTTTCATACAAATGGATGAAGAATTGCGCCAATAGCCTCTCATCAACACACTCTTCGTCTATCTCCGAGACTTTTGCGTTTATAATGGTGGTTGCCTTGTCATAGTAGTCAAATTCTGATAATATGTCTCTATTATAGAAGTCTTCAAACACCTTAAACAAAGAGCCTTTCCTATGCATTATGCAATCGATTGCTGTTCTAGTCATAATGATAGCAAGTTTTGGTTCAATACCATAATCCTTTGCTTTAAAAACATTTGCAATGAACCTTTCTATCTGAGTTTCTTTTGTAAACCTTCCCTTAAAATCGAAGGAACATCTTACAACGGCATTAATCCTTTTTAAGAAAGCAAAGGGTCTTTCACTATTCTTAAAAATGAAGTTACTTGAAATATACCACTGCCATGTAATCCCATGCTCTCGTAAAAGGCTTTCTACAGAATCAACAAAGGCATAATACCACTCATAAACCTCATCGGAGAATTTGTCCTGAAATAACTCGCCACCAAATAGTTTTATGTCAATATGCTTATGATGAAAGATGCGACTGTTTATGAGTGTTTTGAAATGCTCAAATCGAAGATCAATTGCGCTCTTACTAACCTTTTCAAAAGAGCGGTTACGATCTGCACAAAACGAGCACTTCATGTTGCATTCTGTAAAAAGACTGATCACAACTTCATAACGGTCATCTCTATCATACGGAGTCGGTTTATAAGAGTCCAAGGATGTGTCATACAGTTTAATTGGTATTGTTTTGCTCATTCAGAAACCTTAGAATTCGATCATAAGATTGCTTAACACTTTCACAGTGTGTTTCCACGTCAGAATATGTCTTTGTTGCCCCTATATGCACTCTACACCCGTTGCATATGTCAAACTTATCACACGTATAGCATTCGGGCTTCAATACAGACATGAAAGGATCTTTCTTGGGGTTCATGATCTTCTTATCGTAGAACTTAACCGTACTGTGATAATCCCTATAGATCGAACAGGTAGTCAGTCTCCCAAGATTATCACACGCGTACAATGTCGTACAATTGTGGTTAAACGGGCATGACAAGGAAGTCGTGTTTCCTTTCACCGCGTCAATCAGGTATCGGCAATTATCTTCATATTGACCAAGACCACTACAGATGATATCCGCCCATTTCTCTATCATCTTATGAATTGGATAATACACAGTCGAGCGTCCCTGTGGCAGTGTGGGGTTAATCTTACACGAAGTGTTAAGTTCTTTTGCCAAGAGGACAGTCTTTAAAACAGAATCTTCGTTGTCTTCATCTATAACGGATATGAACGGGAGAGGTTTACCGACTTGAGTTTTAAAAAGATCATACATGCGTCTGAATGTCTGTTCATCCAAGATCTTTGTTTCCGAAAACCTTCTCTTGTTGCCATACTGAAACGAGGTACATATATCAAGCAAAGGATGTCGGAAGATTTCTGTCCAAACCTCAGGTCGTTTGTAAAAATTCCAAAGGTTTGTTGTCATCCCTATACTTCCAATGTCGGGATACCTTTTAGAAACCTCTTCAACGATTTCGGTAAATGCCTTAATCCCAATCGAGGTCGGTTCTCCCCCTTCAAGAGAAATGCTTTTCACAGCAAACTTCTCATTAAGAGAATCAATTACTCTACACACATCATCTTTTGACATATCATGAGTATCAAGATTGCTTGCCGAGCAAAACTGACACTTCATGTTGCACTTGTCTGTTAGTTTAATGATTAAATTAATTGACTGTATAGGCATAAATTAAAAACCGCTATTACATCTTATTTTATAGTGAGTAATAGCGGTTAGAGGTTAAAAACAGAGAACTTTTAAAGGAGGAATTCTTTTAATCTTTCGTCGTTCTTCTTATAGAGGTCATAGACATAGAAGAGAAGCATCGGATTGATATTATCCGTTGGAGTGTAGGAATACAGCAAATCGCCCCTGTATCCATTCTCTCTAACGTTGATCATCGTCTCTAGGATAGGCTTTGCTTCAAGATCACCCTTAAGGATATCAGTAAGGAAAAGAAAGTCTGTATAGTCGCCAGAGTAATTGTCAACAACGTTCTTCTCTAGATCCCAATGGTATTCGTCTATATGCTTCTGATAGAACCGAATAGCCTCTATAGCCGCTAGACGAAATTCTTCAAATTCGTCAACATTGAGTTTTCTATCCTTAATGATTACGGGGTTCATGAATAACTTCAATGAATCCGACTTAGCAATTTCTTCCTCAATGTCATCGGTATAATCGCAGTTTTTATGAATATTCAAGAGGTCATAGCGCCCATATTCAAGGCATACCTCACGAATATGATTAACAGCAACGTTCTTCAACTGACGAACGAGGACATCCTCGAACTTCTTATTGTCCAAAAGAGTATTTGCAATCTGATATTCCGTGCTAATTTCGTTCAAAATCTGTGAACGGAATTCTTCTACCTCTGTAGCATCTCCGCTAAACACAGTCTTCTTAAACAAACTCACGAATGTCTTCTTCGGGATTCGCTTTACACCTTGCTCCATCAAATGTTCAGCCGAGAGAAGGTCAGTACCACGCGTAATGGAGTCAAGATGGCAATGGAAGACAACAAACTTATCGATACTAAGTTTATAAATCGTATATGCCAAATCGGTTGACATATTCGGGTACAAGAACTTCAGAGTCTTAGCGACAATCACAGCAAGAGAATTTGTATCGGCATAAATTGTCGGCTTCTCGTGCTTGTGCTCGTAAATGTCTTTAAAGAATTCAAGATCGGTTGAGAATACCTTTTCCTCTCCAACCATATCATCATACGACTTCGCTCTAGCGATTACGACGTTTGGCGTTGAAAGCAAATTTTCAACGACGGTCTTGTCAAAATCATATTCATAATCATCAAAATTACTAATGACATATTCACGATTAAGAATAAGAGTTAGAATATCAGGAACAACCTGAACCCCTGCAAAAATATGAAACATAATTATCCTATTATAATAGATTGTGAATATATAATTGAACTACACCATAAAGAAGATTAAAGTCTTGAGACATCCACCTATCTAAATGGAATCCATTAAAATATGGTGTTTCAAATTGTTTTTTAAAATACATCATAGCATCGGGCTTAACACTATGCCAATAATTCATAACCTGAGGCATTGCCAATGCTGTTACTGTGTTTAGTGGAATATCGCCGTCAAAAAGAGGAAACTTCTTCTCAAGGTCATCCTCTACATTGTCCATGCTTAACGTTTGACGTGCCATGTAAATCAGCGTAGAGTCCAAGAAACACCGAATGGTTTCAGACAATTCTGAATTCTCTTTAATCCACCTAATACGCTCTTCCAATGTAAACAAGCATTCATCGTCAGGAATAAGATCAATACCCTTTACCAATGAACCAACGTTCAGAATCTCGTTTGATAACTCTGGGATAACCGAAATCGAACGGCATCTTAAGAAATCATTGAACAAATCTTTCTTTTCGTCATAAGAAAGCCTATCCACATTTCCCAAAGAGACATGCAAGCGAGTATTACAAATATATGTCGAAAGTTTTGCTGATAAGTTTTTATAACTCTCTACAGCGTCTATGACAGTAAACTCTTCTTCTTTAATCTTATCTTGATTTGATAAGGCTGTCCACAAAGCATTGGGAGACAATGGCAACGAGATTAATTTATTCGATTCCATACAAATTATATTATCTTCTAGATCTTGACGAATGACTAGAGTGTTCAGAGTGCGTATTATACGTTAAAGTAACAGTATTATTCTTTAGCGCATTCCATCTATTATATAATGCAGACATATCCATCGATTGAATTGGATTTGGCGTTGGTGGATAATAACCACCGAAAGATTGGCGATAATTGTTATTCATCGCCGCGAGTCTTGTTTCGTCCGCTGTCGTTCTTACAGAGCCGTTTGTAGTCCACGTTAGAATCCTACGGCAATTTCTTACGTTTGTAAACAACTGTGTCATAGACGCAAGATTATTAACGACAGTACTCGCTCTAATTGGGTTACTATCGGAGATATTACCAACACCAACTGATGGTTTTTGACCGAAAAGAGATGCACTAGCGTAAGAAGGCACATTCCCCGAATGCCATGACGGGGAAATTCTATTTGCAACCTGACTATTGAATTGATCTACAATACTTTGTCTATTAATAAGACCCATTTTCTAACTGTCCACGCGTATTAGTTTAAGTATTTAGACCGTTTTTGCTAGTAAAATTTGGTCTCTCCAATAGGACTCGAACCTATAGTCTACAGATTAGAAGTCTGTTGCATTTTCCAATTATGCTATGGAGAGATTGGCAGGAGCAAATGGAGTCGAACCACTATCATCTGAGTCAGAATCAGATATACTACCATTATACTATGCTCCTACGCAATTGATTATTTGCCTTACGGGAAGCGTCCCAACTCTCCTTGTCACGGTGTTCTGACGATCAACTCAGTCCCGCAACGTATAGTAATGACAGTTTCCATACAACTTATCCGTCGGAAGTATCCGAAATTTCTACGCGGATATATCACATGTTTACCATTACCTTCGGCATTCAAGTATCTTCCCCACCGCTCACATAGTCATGTGCCGATATTTCAATCGGATCTGAAAGGCAAATAATCAATTGTAAAAGAACGACGTGATCTTTCAATCGCGTTTATTATACATTATTTCAGGTCAAATGTCAACCTTATTGGTGGACGGGGACAGAATCGAACTGCCGACACGTGGATTTTCAGTCCACTGTTCTACCTACTGAACTACCCGTCCAAATTTTGGCAGGGATGGATGGATTCGAACCACCATCAAAGGTTTTGGAGACCCCTATGTTGCCATTAACACCACATCCCTTTAAATTCTTACTTCATCGCTTTGTCAAGTTCGCAGTAAGAGATTTTAATATATTCGCGTCCCTCAATCTCATTCTTGGTGAGAAGTTCCTCTGGGCACAACTCATAGACTTCCTCGCCCATCGTGAATTTCGAGCAAACCAACACAACTCGGCAATATTCCTTAATCGGTTCAGTCACCTTCTTCAGATTCATAACCCGATAGGAGACAAGCAACAGCATATTCGACAAAGGCTTTTCTGCTTTAAACAGACCATTGTTGAGGTTAACCGTTGCGTGTTTCATCAATGCTCTCATTTTTATCTCCACTGTTCTTTTCTCAACACCCTCATTATACATGAGTTCATGAACGATGCAAGACCAACTGAGAAATCATTTGACGAAAATCAAAGTCAATGTTCGCTTTTTAGAATCAAAGTTCGCTTTCGCTACGTTCAATGTCTCTAATCGCGTCCCTTAGTTTGTCCATAAGAACCTTAGCCTTCTCATCGTCATATGTTCTAGAAGTTGACTTGAGAATATTCAAAGCGAGAACCATTGAAATCAGTTCATTCTTATCAAGGGCAACCAAAACCGTTGAATCCATATTTACAACTTTTATCGTTAAACCTTCTCATTATATAGTAGATCGACTATTTTACCGAGTCGTTGGTTCTCTTTCTTAAGACGCTCGTTCTCTTCTTTCAATCGGTGAATCTCTTCTCTGTATTCCTGTATCTTTTCCTTTAACTTGAGAATGCTTTCTGCCAATTCAAAAAAGTCACTAGCAAACTGTGCCATATCTTCACTTCTCATTTGCGTTTTCCTTTTCTACAATAGTTTTGATGGGTGATCCAAAAATGCTTTCAAATGTCCATTCGCCCTTCTGATATCTCTTACCATACACCGTAATACCATCGTCGGATCTTTCCAAAAGCATATCGTTTAGAACCGAAAGAACGGGATTGGCAAGAGAGAAGTACATCATATTGTTGCCATACTTACCGTTAAAGCAAATTACAACCCTTCCACTATCATCCCCAATGCCAGCGAAAGTTTCGATATCCAAATTTTCAGAATGAGCATGAATCCCAGAAGAAAGACCTTTAGCCCAATCGAATCTTTCGTTCTTCAACTGAGAATAAAAGGAACTATAGAGAGAATCATAGATTCTTTCCCATGCCGTCAAATCCTTTGTCTTTTCACATTGAAGAATCTTTAGATCAATATTGGCTTTAAAGTCTTTTAGGGTTTCTTTTGCATTTTGAGGTAAGCCAATCGGAGTCTCCAAAAGCATGTTAATCAATTTGCTGAAGATTTCTGCATCAGTTTTTGAAATCTCAATCACAGTATTTGCTCCTATTCTGTATCATCTCTCAGAAAAAGTGCTAAGGAATTCCGAGAACGTCCCAGCACTAACAGCAACGGTAAGAGAAACACCCTCACTTTCGAGGTGGATTTCACGAAGAACCGTTCCATTGCTTACACGACGTAGAGCGGTAACAAGGAAATTCTCGCCATGAATGATAATGCCGTCATGCGTCTTCACAGAGTCTGTTTTCCTACGGTTGATTTCCAAACCGATATAGGTAACAAGATCGTTATTGTCAACCATAACCACCTTCTCCTTTAGAGAGCAAACAGCCGACGAAGAATGTTCTGAATCTTCGAAGTTGTACGGCTATAGAACTTGTCGTTGAAGTAGGAAACGCTGTGAGTTGCCATATCGATCTTGGCAATGACCGTTGCATACGACATGACAACAAACTGACCGCCATCAATCCACCCCGTGACACTGTTTCCCGTAAACGGCTTGAAGTAGGAAATGAGGGTGGGGATCTGCTTGTAAGTGGCGCGAATCATCATTTTATCTCCTTTGAAAACCGTTCCATCTCAACCGAACAAGAGAATTATACGGCAAAAATTCTCAATTTGTCAACATCGCAAATAAACTATTTTTCCAATGTTTTCAGCGGTTCTATAGGTCAATACATACATTGTTCGTGGTCTCTAGTGTCAAAATCATCATAGGTTTGTTCCTGATCTGACGATTCAGACTCTTCTTCATCCAAAGATTCCGTGTCTTCCTCAGGCACTTCTTTCTTGGAGTCATAGCGCACAGCCTCTTCGTTGATAGAATCAATTGACATGTTTTTTCCAAAAAGTGCTCACTAATTCGAGCGACACACAGATGATAACATAAAACCATATCTCTGTCAAATGTAAGAATATCACAGAGGTGGTATAGAACTTATGGGGGAGAATTGAAAAAGAAAACCACAGGAAGTTACTTCTTCCTTCTTCTCATGTCATTGTACTACAACGGCATGAGACGTAATAGACTCTATACGATGTGGTTTACAAAAGTATAAATGAACAATACTGCTTAAACAAGTATGCTATCGGACAGACCCGTTTTTAGGTGACTAACATTATCACCCCATGCGTCATTTACCTATTCGGACAGAAACACATGGCACTCTGCTTCTAAATTGGTGGGAATGGAGAGACTCGAACTCTCACGCATAAAGCAGCAGTTTCTAAGACTGCCACGGCTACCAGTTACGTCACATTCCCTTGGATCTAAATTGTTAAAGATGGCGGAAGATGTAGGATTCGAACCTACGGGGCTGTTAAACCCGACAGTTTTCAAGACTGCTGCATTAAACCGCTCTGCCAATCTTCCGTGGTGGGGGTCTAACCTAAACTTTCATCCCCCTAGGGTCAATGATTAAGATCGTACGCTCTTACTCGTTCACTGACAGACGAATTGTTTGGAGGAAGAGGTGGGATTCGAACCCACGGTGCTCCCAAGAGAAACACATCGGATTTCGAATCCGACGCAATAGACCAACTCTGCCACTCTTCCAATTCTAATTTTTTGGCGGAGGTTGAGGGACTCGAACCCACACACGGTAATTAGCCGTATAACGGTTTAGCAAACCGCTCCTGTACCATTGAAGGCAAACCTCCATTACTTAGAATTCTATCACAATCAGAACCTCGTGTCAAATTTCTTGTGAGGGAGGTGAAGATTGCAACAGTCATCCTTGTTCGGGTTGTTATTTAGCCTCCAATAGTCATAGTGGTCGGGAACATCCTCGCACACGCTCACCCTACACATAGGCAAGGCTTGCTTGATTTCTTCCAACTGTTCAATCTTAACTTTAAGAGGAAGGTGGTTGTACCCTCCGCTCTTCAAAGTATGCTGAGACAAATCCGCATAATCCTTGAACCATTGTTCGATCCAATGGTTTGTACGGAGAAACTCAACCAAGACCTTTGACCCATCTGTAGCAAACAACTTCACATAGTCAAGATCGATGCTTCCCTTTAGATAGGGAGAAAGCCTCAAGCAAGCATCAAACCCATAATGTGACAGTTTCTTCCACGCCTCCAAGCGCTTTGATGAGAGAGATGCTCTTTCGTACTCCAGCGCTTTCTTATCATCCGTATTGGTAACCGTCAACTGAATGTGCGCCAAATCCTTGTCAAACACGTTCATGTACTTCTCTGTGCTTACGAGATGGCTCTTTGTAACGATCAAATAGTGGATTCTGCGCTCGTTCAGCAACTTGATGGTCTCATAAGTCACGTTGTACTTGGACTCACATGGCTGAAAGCAATCCGTCATGCCCCCAAGGCGAAGTACAGTTCCTGCCTCGACATGGTTCAACTTTCTTTCGATCTTCTTAATATTTGCGACAGAGGGGTTATCAGGATGCCATAACTTTCTAAAATCTAAAAGTGACTTAGCATAGCAAAATTTACAGTCATGATAGCATCCGCAACCGTAAGTGTCAAGTCGCGTTGTATACTTGCAAAGAGTCCCTTCGTTTTCCGTCTTTACCGTCTTATAAAATGATCCGAATTCCTTGGGCTTTTCCGCGTTTTCGTTGACTATGTCAATCATTCAAATCTCCTTTGATTTACGATATACTATTTTAGGAAAACAAAAAGGGCGTTCTTTCGAACACCCTTCAGTCATGTTAAAGACTTTTATCAGGACTTAGCATAGAAGGTCTTGATGACGCTTCCCTTGTCGTTATAGACATATGCTGTATCTTCGCGTTTCACGGTTACCGTAGTTCCCGTAAACCCCAAGAGCATGCCATTGTTCCCGATATAAATGCACTTAACGATTTGTCCACGTTCATTATAAACATGAACTTCAGTACCTCTTTGGATAACCGCAGAAATCATCGCTTTCTCCTAGTATATCACATATTTAAGAAAAATGCGAATTTCTCTCCAATGTTGACGCATACTTTGCAATACTGTCAACCTTGTCCTTCACAGAAATCTCTTCAAGTTTTTCCAAATGATCGAGTTCCTCCTTAATAATATCACGAAGGTTCTTAAAGAAATCCCCAAGGTTCATAAAATAGATGCTTTCAAAACCTTCGATTGCTTGCAAAAGAAGATTATTCTTGCTCTTAAGGCAGAAAATATAAAGCAATGCATCAATCCACGTAGGAAGATCAAGAGATCCGTCAGAAGGATGCGACATACTGCGTTCAATATACCAAAGAGCCTTCTTAAGATCCTCAATAATGTTGTCGGGGTTCTTAGACTTGTAACGGCAAACGTACTTGATGGCGTTGCCTCTACAGAAGTCAAGATATTCACAAACATCGATTGGTTCAATGACAGATGAATTGTCTGTGTAATGAACAGGATGATCTACCATATTATATTCAACAGATGCAGAGGAGGAATTCTCGCTCATTTTTTCTCCTTTAAAATGTATTACTCATTCATGATGCGTTCAAATTCAGCCGTGAGAGGCTGGAAAGAAACAAACGGATGATGCTTAGTCAGATAGTCATCAATAAGATTCGTTTCCTCGTTAAGGCTTTCACTGAACACAAACGGTCTGCCCTTAATCTCAGAACAGAACATCCCATCCTTGCCAAACATCGGCTTACCAAGAACATTCTTGACACCGTAGCCAGGGTAGGAATTATCTCTCTTAGAAGTACCCACAAGGTAATACTTTCCTTCCTTCACAGAAGAGAACGTAATACTGTCCTGATCGTACTTTTCCCCGAGTTTCTTTAGAACCTTGAGAAGATCACCCTTTCCCTTGTGGTCGAAGACGATCATGCTCTTTTCCTTAACCTTCTTAGCGTCAGACGTTCCGTAGTTTTCAATGTACGTACCATCGATTTCGGTTACGGAGTACCCACCAGCGACAAGCAACTGCCGAAGTTCGCGGTGTCGCTTCATGTTCTCATTCTTATCAAACTCCCCTCGGAAAGCAGAAATAGTTCCACTATCATAATCCTTATACTTCTGATAAAGTCGGGAAAGGGAGGATTCCACAAGAATCTCCTTTGTGTAATCAGAAAAACTCTTTACATATTCACTCATGTTTACCTCTGTTTTTAAACGAAAAATTCATCGAAAATGTTACTTTTTGCATAAGTATTAGCAATTCTTTCCTTAGCATACGCGATCTGATTTTCGGAAATCTCAGATCCAAGATATTTTAACCCCATCATTTTGCAAGCAACAGCCGTAGTTCCTGACCCCATAAAGGGATCGTAAACGACAGCGTCTTTTGGTGCAAACATCCCAAGCAACTGCATGCAAAGATCCGTAGAGTAGGTTGCCCTGTTCAGAGCAAAGAACCCGTCGTTGTTTTTGGCATTGACAATTTTTAAGGTGCTTCCTCCATCAACATCGTACAAGTTAGTATGGTAGAACGTATCATACTCCCCTTTTCGACAAAATGCAAATACGAATTCCCATGTTCGAGTCAGACGATTGGGAGACTCGTTGTTCGGTCTTGCACTTCTCTTTTTCCAAATGATCGTATCAGCAATCTCAAAATTGGTATCCTCAACAACAGAGGCAATCGCTCTGAACATACATTCAGAATTCTCTGCACTGTAGGACATGTTGTAAAGAACGACACCGTTTTGCTTTAGAACCATATCGAATCCATTAAATAGATCGATAGTGAAGTCACAGTATTCTTCGTTCGTTAGATTGTCAACGTGAACGTCATAAAGGATGCTAGACCTTTCATCCTTGTTTAAGTCTATAATTCGTTTCTTCCCTGCATGACGATTGGTGTTGTAGAAGGGACTTGTGAGAATAACATCGATACTTTTCTCATCGATATTTTCTTGCATCGTCTTTATGCAACTTTCGTTATAAATTTCATTCAATCTCATTTCTAGTCCAAAGGTCAAAATCAAATATGCCGTTTAAATTGACGAGAAGGTATCTAGGTTCAACGAAAATTGGTCAGGTGGTATAACCCCACTACCTAGTACCCTAGACTTCAATGTAGAGCGTTTTGATCGATTTTTCGAAATTTGATTTTCTTCATCAAAAGTGACATCGAACACATTACTCGATTCGATAGAGTAGATTTCTAGAACTTTTTCGAGAAATTCATTGGAAGAAGAACTTATCATAAAATTAAAAATATTTTCATACAAAAGTTGACCCGTAGGTCTTGCACTAACACTCTTCTTATTCATGAAAAAGATCTTTGACTCAGACTTTCTGCAAAGAACAAATATAACATCTATGGTATTAGTTTCATTGTTAGGGATCTTAGAAACAATTACATCCATTACTGTAAAGGGTGTTTGCTCTACAATGAACTTCAAAGTACGGAATGTTTCATTGGTTCTTCTACCATGAATACTTAAATTCAATAAAACACACCCGTTCTTTTTCAAAAGAGAATCGAGGGTTTCAATTCTTTGCTTTAAAGATGATGGATTATTGCAACAAGACTCATCAAAGTTTTTTGCTATAATTACATCTATGGATTGTTCATCTTGGATGTTGCTCAATTCTTCTTCTCCTTAAAGTGTCAAACTTATTTTACCATCTTTAGAGAAAGAAGTCAAGGTATGTGTGTGAGAACGTAGCGGAGCGAAGCGTAGCGGAGTGATCAAACTCGGAGCGAAGCGGAGAGTTTTATAATCTCACTTTAGATATTAGGGAAAACCCTCAAAAAGTGATATAAATAAGATTTAATTCTTTTTAATTAATTTAAATTTAATTAAATCTATTTTAATTAATTAATAGTATTTAAATTAATTTAATATTATTTAATTTAATTATATTTAATATATTAATTATATTTAATATTATTTAATATTATTTAATATATTTAATTAATATATTATATTTAATATAATATTATATATTATATAATATATTATATATAATAATATAACGCGCGTACGCGCACGCGTATTTAGCATTTTCGTTTTTCCCTCACTTTTCGTCAGTTGACAACCGTCCTTAACTATGGTACAATACCTCAAAATGTAAGGATGTTGCTATATGGCTACAATAGACGAAATCATCAACAATGCACTGTCAGATTGGGAACAGGACTCAAACATTGACAAGTCTGAACTCATCTCAGAGTGTCAAAAGACTGCACTGATGCATTCAAAATACCTTCGTTTGCTTACTTCTTTGAAGAGTGAATTGATTGACTACGACATCAAACTCAATGAGATGAGGGAAGCGCGTAAGTTGTACTTTCAAGGGAAGATGGGTAAAGAAGACCTTAAAAAGTACGGATGGGAACAGTACCAATTCGCTTCTGCTACCAAGACCGAGGCAGAGAAGAAGGCTGAGTCTTCCCCCGAAGTCATCAAAATTAAGAGAACCTACTGCAAGATTCAAGTTGCTATTGAAACACTCACAGAAATTCTCAAGGGCGTTACAAGCAGAGGTTATTATATTCGAAATATGATCGATATGAAGAAATTTAACGCAGGAGACTACTAATGGATAATCTAAAGGCATCTAATCTTCGAGTTAAGCAGAGATTGGAAGATAATGGGTTGGAGGATGTTATTTTCTTCACGGATTATTCCTATGAAGACGCTATTATCGGTGTTTCAAATGATAATCGATTAATTTATGATTATGAGAAAATGGTCTATTGGCTTGTCAAAAACACAGGAATGACACAAGAAGAAGCCACGGATTGGATTGATTATAATACTCTAGGAGTGTTGCATGGCGACAATTCTCCTATTATCATGTATGGATTGTTTTAATGGCAACACTCTTTTTAAAGAAAATTAACGAAAGTCTCTATCACGTTTATTCGGATGACCAAGGGGGAATCCTTCGTGAGTTGTCCGATTACTACTCTTTCCTAGCACCCGGGGCACGGTATGACAAGCGTGTTCAGATAGGAATATGGGACGGAAAGATTCGTCTTGTCAACCTTCGGGAGAAGACCATTCCGAGCGGATTGATTGCAGATATCGAGAACTTCACAAGCGGAAACGGCTATAACCTTGTGGATGAAACTCTTCCCAAGGATCGAAACGTTTCCGACAATCAAGATGATTTTGATGAATGGCTAAAGAGTTTAAAACTTCCTTTCGAACCCCGTGATTATCAGTATAAAGCCGTTCGCGATGCGATTAAGGATATGCGGTGCATTCTTCTCAGCCCAACGGGAAGCGGAAAGTCTTTGATCATCTACCTTCTCGTTCGGTGGATGCTGAGATTTGACCGAAAGACCGTTATCATTGTCCCGTCTACCTCTCTTGTCGAGCAGATGATAAGCGATTTTAAGGATTATTCTAAGAACGATGATTCTTTTGATGTGGATAGCGTTGTCAAGGGATTGTATTCAAAGAGCAAGTGTGATCCTTACGAAGAAAAGGTTGTGATTGCTACATGGCAGTCTCTGATTCGCTATGACTCAAGTTTGTATTCCTCTTGGGACTGTGTGATTTGTGACGAATGCCATCAGGGAAAGGCAAAGTCCATTCAGACGATCATTGGAGGCGCTGTCAATGCACCTTTCCGATATGGTCTTACGGGTTCTTTGACAGGTGAAAACGTCCACTATTTCGTTCTTATGGGAAGTTTTGGAAAGGTACATCAGGTAACCACGACTCTTAAACTCCAAAAGAAGGGGGAACTCAGCAATCTTAAGATTTACATGATTACTCTTTCGTATCCCAAGGATGAAAACGAGGAATTTTACCATAATAATAAAAAGGATTGGATGGCAGAGGTTGAGTATCTGTCAAAGCATCCCCTTCGTCAGAAGTTCATGCGGAATCTTGCTCTCGCTTGCAAGGGAACGACGATTCTTTTCTTCAATCTGAAAGAGCATGGTTGGAGACTCTACGAAGACATTAAAGCCAAGGCTGGAGACCGTCCTGTTTTCCACGTTGATGGGGATACGAGCGCACAGGAAAGAGAAAAGATCCGTAACGCTGTTAAGGATAACAAAGATACAATCCTTGTCTTCTCTCAGGGAACTTCTGCTGTTGGTTTGAACATTCCGTCAATCCAAAACGTTATTCTCCACAATTCTAAGTCGAGGGTGAGGAATCTTCAGTCAATTGGTAGAGGTCTTCGTTTGGATGATCAAAAAGATGGCTGTCGGGTTTATGATATCGTGGATGACATGTCTTATCGAAATCATAAGAACTACATGTTAAAGCATGCTCTCGAACGTTTTAACCTTTATATGAGCGAAGGGTTTGATGTCATTAGCAAAACTGTTTCAATTCCATCCCAAAAGCCCGTCAATACGTTTGATAAGGAAGGGAATTTGACAAATGCTAATTCCAATGGTATAATTGCAGAAAATAAAACTTAAAGTGAGTTAAACCAAAATGGCGGAATATGACTATTACAACGACGATGAAGAAAACATCGAATTAGTTCTCGAAGATAAGCCTGAGAGCGAAGAAACAGATGAATCGAAGGATGCATTTGATGAGTCTCCAACCCCTTCTATGGAGGATGAAGTTGGGGAGATTGAACGTCTGAAACGTTATGGTCTTTCTACAAATGAAAATGGCTTCTACTGTGACAATAAGAAGTTCTATGAAGCCATGTGCGACTATAAGCAGAAAGTCTATGCTTATCGGGAAGTTCACGATAAATGGCTTGCCGAGAGGGAAGCAATTCGCATACATGATGGGCTTCCCCCTGAGAAGAAGACAAAGGTTTCAGATGAAGTGAAGGCGAAGTCAGAGGAACTTTCCAAGAATCTCACAGAAGAGATGAAGCAAGAGTTTCTTTCACATCCTGAACCCTCTAAGCCAATCATTCCTGACTACGTGGCAAAGTGTATTCTCGCCATTGCCGTGCATCTAAGTTACCGTCCAAACTTCAACGGTTACACCTACAAAGAGGAATTCATTGCTGACGCGATTGAGAATTGTGTGAAGTACATTGACAATTTCAACGAGCAGTATGCAACGAAGAATCCTTTTTCTTACTTCACGACGATTTGCTGGCAAGCGTTCATCCGAAGAATTCAGATCGAAAGAAACCAATCTGTGGTAAAGGGTAGGCTCATTAAAGGCATGACTATGGATAATACCATGGTGATTGATGAGGATGTTGATAAGCAGATCCTTGATGATACCATGAGAAACAACCATCGGTTTGTTGCCATTGCTGAAGAAGAAGAGCGCAAGATGGCAGAGAAGGAGAACGAGAAGAAAAAGGCAAAGGAAGAGAAGAGAAAACGGGTGTTCAGTAATACGCCGTTCGCTGAATATTTTTCTTAGGATCGTATCGTGACCGACTACAACTTTATCGACAGTAAATTTTGGGAAGACTTCCTTAAGAAGGATGTTTCTGAACAGTTAGACGTTGTATGCTCTGAGGTTTCAAAGAATCCATCCGTTTTCTTTAATGCATACTATCCTTTATATGTCGAGAGGGAGTGGGATCTTGTTTCAATCACGTACGATCCTACGGATGGATCAATAAGGACAATGACTTCCCCAACGGTTAAAGAGGTTTATAGGAGTGTTGGGGAATTTATCAAAACCCCTTACGGGAACATGGTGGTTGGATTCTTTCTCAACACATTCATGCTATACAATCCCGAAACCCTCGTAGATCAGTTCAAAGCATGCTTGGATGCTCATTTGCTTTAGGGGATAAGGTGTGGTATAATAGTCCTAAGATCATTTTAGAAAAACGACTATGAAAATTGCCATTTTAGGAGACCTCCATATCGGTGTTAAAAACTCAAATGACTCTATGATGTTTCATCAACGTAGATTCTTTGAGTTTTTCTTTGACTATCTTGAAAAGAATGGTATCACGACTGTTTTTCAGTTGGGTGATATGTTCGATCAGAGACGGCAGATCAATCTTAAGGCTCTAAGGTTCGCTCAGGATGTTATCTTTGACAAAATCTCTGAGAAGAACCTCGATTTTCATACGCTAGTTGGGAATCACGACATCTACTATAGAGAAACCCTTGACATTGATTCGGGCGGTTTGCTCTTGAAGCCGTACAAGAATATCCACGTTCATAAGTCCCCAGAAACCGTAGAACTGTATGGCAAGACGTTTGACTTTATCCCTTGGATCTGTGAGTCGAACAGAGATGAATGCTTGACGTATATCAAAAACTCTAAGAGCAACTACTGTTTTGGGCATTTCGAAATCAACGGATTTCTTATGATGGGTATCGAAATGACAACGGGGTTGTCTCAAAACTTGTTCGCCAATTATGAGAGTGTTTTTAGTGGACACTTTCATAACAAGTCAAGGAAGAACAACATCCTTTACACAGGAACACCCTATGAATTGAATTGGGGTGACGCTATGGATAAGAAGGGATTCTATGTTCTCGATGTTGATACAGGTGAGACGGAATTCATCGAAACCCCTTATAAGGCTTACTTTTACGTTCGCTATGATGAGGTGAACCATTACTATACGGATGTACAGAAACTTGATTTGGAGAACACCTTCGTCAAGGTTATTGTCAAGAGCAAGATAGAGCCATTCCGTTATGAGATGTTCCTTAAGGCTATTGGAGATAAGAAGCCTTTTGAAGTGCGCATCATTGACGAAAATGTAATGGAGTTGACAGAAGATTCTGAAAGTGGTAACATTAATATTTCCGATATTACGGAGTTGATAAAGAGTTATATCAGAAGTCAGGAAGGCATTGATGACGATTCAAAGGAAAAGTTATGCGCTTTCATGATGGGACTTTATACAGAATCAATTCAACAGAAGACTAAGGGCGAATAGTCTATGAATATTATTTTTAAAACCATTCGTTTCAAGAATTTCCTCTCTTATGGCAATGCCATGACCGAGGTGCAACTGAATAAGGTGCAGTTAACCTCAATTGAAGGTCAGAACGGGAGCGGTAAAACATCCAT
>Ga0310786_10004897_pt1 | contig 18436 bp, 17 predicted proteins | sample AusTroGonzalo_MG_FD_203881 | JGI IMG/M metagenome (GOLD analysis project Ga0310786, IMG submission 203881) | Bovine rumen microbial communities from tropical cattle in Woodstock, Queensland, Australia - Gonzalo_03 (v2) (version 2) | ecosystem: Host-associated > Mammals > Digestive system >... | reverse complement strand
GCATCGTATTGTATTGCCTTGGGAAAACCTCCCTCCGCAAGGAAGTTGTCAAATTCATCAACAAGATTCGGACTTACGGGCTTGCCCCAAAAACGCTTCATTCCCAGATACTCCTGGAAATTGAGCGGAAACATCTCGAATTCGATGTAGCGACCAGTCAACTTGGTGACCAGTTCTCCACTCAAGAGATAGGAATTCGAACCCGTAATGAATATGGAGAAATCGCCTTCGCCCCTGAATGCGTTTATGACTTCTTCAAAATTTTTCACGTTCTGGATTTCGTCGATGAACAGGAATTTGGTACCCTGAACATTGGATTTTTCCTCGATACATTTTTCGAGCTGTTCGGCGGTCTTGACGTTCTTATAGCCTCGCTTGTCGAGATCTAGATAGATTATGTTTTCTGCTGCGATACCCGATTCGGACAATTCCTGCGCAATCGTCTCCATCAGGCTCGACTTTCCACAGCGGCGAACCCCTGTGATGACCTTGATAATCTCACAATCATGGTAAAATCCACGAATTTTCTTGAGATAGCATTCCCGTTTAAATTTCGGAGCATTCATGCCTTAAATATACCCTTTTTTAGGATAAAAATCAATGTTAAAGGGGTAAATTTTGTGAAAATGCGTGCTTTTACCCCTTTAAATCGCTCTTTTTGGATGGTAGATGTGAAGCCTGCGACAAAGTCTTGAAGCAAGTTGAAAACTTCAAGAAATATGAAGAGTAGCGGATTTCTCATAAATATACCGAATTCGGTACATTTAGATTTCGCGTTAGGGAAGGGATAGTGACCCGGCGAGCCGGGAAACGCTTGTTTGTCTATGCCTAAAAGGCATGGCTTCCCGAGTCAATTCTAATGTTACTGAATTCCGTAACATTAAAATCGGGATTGTTGATAGTTTCCCAAATTCCTAGAAATTCTATGGCATATCGGGTACTCAGCCAATGGGAAATGACTAAACCCGTCGCTTCGGCGTTTTTGCATTTAGCCATATCTGTAAGGCTGATGAAGTCATCTTGATTTCTTTTTGTGAAAGCCACTGCCATATCGTCGACTATCATTTTCTTCATTGTTCGCTCCTTCCGTCTACAAGCTAAAAAAGACGGAAATTTATTTTTTTTTGCCGTTTATTTGAACATTTGTGCACTATAATATAAATTACTTGAATACGATTGTCAAGAGGTCTGTTCTTTTTTGTGGACGAAATTTTCGTCCGCAAATTTTTGGTGGAGGGGGAAGAATCCCCCTGGCTCCAGCCCCGGCCAAGGTCCCTGAGCTTGCCGAAGGGCCGGGTCTTCCGCACACCCCCACTGCGGGGCTCAGACGCCACCCCGCAACGCCCGGCTTGCCCCGCTGACTAGCCTTTGAATGTGTTTGTGTCTGCAAAAATGGATTTTTATTGTTTGAAAAGAGCCTAAAAATCTTGCTTACCCTCATTTGTCATCTTTTGTCAGTGGAATAAGTATATATTTGATGTAAGAGAAAATAAATCTAGACGATAGGAGTGTCTATTATGGAACTTGAACAAATTTTGCAGGAGATCTCTGCCAATCTGACTGGTGATAACAAGTCTGACATTGCCTATCTTTCTAAGATTACGGAAAAATATCGAGGTCATCAACTAGAATCTGAAATCGTTCGTGAAATTGGGCGAATGATTTTTCAAAGACTTTCAAAGGAAAAACAAGAGGAGTGGACTGATTTGGTGAAAAAAGACACCTGTCAATCCTACTACTCAAAATTTGACGAAGTCAAAGAAAATGTTCGAAATGGAAAATATGAAACAGCACTTTCAATTATTGAGCCGATAGTCAAAGACCTTGACAATATGATAAGTGGAGGACTGTGTCGTGATGACTCTGTGAGTGAATATCGTCATTTCAATAGCTTATTCGAGGACATCTTATATAAAGAGCTAAATCATCCTACTCGTGTAGTTCGAGATGTATTCCTTCCAATTGGTTCAGCTTATTCCATTTACGGAAGTGTTCTTATTGATTTGAACAGAGCAGAAAGTGCTAGACTTGCTTTGGGGAATGCGAGACAATGGGAGCCGATGAATGTTTCGTTGGCGTTTGAATATGCTGAAACATATAAGCTACAAGGAAATATGGATAAATTCTTGCAAGCGACCAAAAAGGTATATGAGATTATATACAAGAAAACGGATCTTGCTCGTTTTTATAGGAACATCGGTTACTATTTCATAGAAAAGAAACTATGGGTAGAAGCGATGGGATGCTTTATCCTAAGTTTGAATTTTGATGCAGAATCTTCAATAGCCACTGCGGAAATGGCTTACATTGAGGAAAAGGCTGGAAAGAAAATTGAATGGCCGAAAGCCGAGGTGATTAAGGATATCTGTCAGAAATATGATGTCCCAATTGGACCAAACACTAATGTTGCTGCGATAGCATATCGATACGGAAAATATTTGCTTGACGAAAAAATGTTTGATCATGCGAAATATTTTCTTGAAATAGCATATTCTATGATACAGGTACCAGAAATCAAGAAAATGCTTGATTCTCTTGGCAAAACGACTGGGGACGTTGATATCCTTAAATATCTTGATTTGCCCAAAGAATTTCAGCCTGTAAGAAATCGTCCTACGGATCCGGAAAATTGTGAATCATTTATGATGCAGAATAGTAATACGGCGGCTTTGTTGCAGATTTATCCTATCGAAGTTGGTGGAGCAATGCCGTTTCAAAATCCTCAGTCTGTTATAGATGGTATTCATCGAAGTGTTAAGGATGATCAAGCTCTTATTGAGGTCGAAAATGGAATGTTTGGTAATTCCGCTTTTATCTATAGTATTGTAAAAACGCTCCATGAGCAAAGATTTACTGGTGTGCAATATTTTATGCTGATGCATGTGCTCATAGATGGTCAGGCGTTTGCAGTGCAAGGTTTTTTTGATGAAATTGGAATGACCGGTGCGAGAGACAACACTGTTTGGCCTATGCTGGTGAAATTAAAAGAAATTGATCCTGAAAAAAATGATGGTTGGTGGCGGGATCCATATGACAAAACTATCAAAAAAGCTTATCTGATGAATATCTCTGAAGAAAAACGTTTTGATAAACTTTTTCCAGAACATCCTCTTTCTGTTTGCCGAAAATTAATTGGACATATAAAAAATAATCTTGCAAAAGAATTGAAGACTCCTAAAGAGTCTGAACCAATTGAATTGCCAAAGACTCCTGCGGTGCGCCCTAAGGGGAAGACTATTTTTGAATGTGGTAAGGAGGATTTGTCAGTTGATAGAGTCAGTCCCTTCTTGATAAAGAAAATACTTTATACAGATGGTCGCCTATACAAAGCTTATTATGTTGATTCGCAAGAATCAATTGTTAATGGTATGCGAAAACCGGTATTGTATGAACTAGTGGGAACATCGGCAGAAGCAGCATCGAAATTGAAAGACTCGCTAAAAAAAGTTTCTGAAGAATTTTCCTTGTGGCCTGATCAAATTAACTATCGAGGTAAATGCCCAACAAGATATTATTATTCATTAAAGTTTATTTCTAAACATTTTTACGGGGATGAAATGTTTGATGCGGAAGAGTTTGGCCCTCATGTTAAGGACTTATTTGAGTCTGTAACAGCTTTTTTGAATCAATATTTTCCGAATGTAGAATGGCTTTAGCCTTGTATGCAGTGTTGTAAAATCGTTGACGTGAATAAAGTCAAATAATTATTATTGGAAAAATAATGATGGCAATCTATATGGAGGTCGTATGTTGGAGTTAGACAAAGATCACAAAAGCATCGTCATTGAGCCTAGTATTAAACAAACTACCTTTGCAGACCTAAAAATGAGAGAGTCTGATATTGAGGATGTTCTAAACAATAACATCAGTGAGATTTTTAGTGAAGACGAGTCAATGCTGATTATTGGTCGCCAAGTCAGAAACGCTGGGAATGGTCGAAGCGATTTAACTGCGCTTGATAAAGATGGAAATATTGTCCTCATAGAAATTAAACGAGATGCAAAGGATATAAAGTCTCGCTCGGAGGCATTTACTTTCCAAGCTATTCGTTATGTTGCTAGTTATTCAAAAATTCAAACACTTGAAGAATTGGCTGATACCATTTATGCTCCCTATCTTGAAAAATATGAGAATGAAAAAATTCCAAATGGGAAGAGTTCTCGAGAATTCGCTCTATACAAATTGAATAAATTCCTAGAAAGTAATGAAAAAAATGGACTGAGCGATCATCAACGAATTATTTTAATTGCAAGTGGATATGACGAACAGACCTTATCGGCCGCATCATGGCTCAGTAAGAATGGTATTGATATCTGCTGTTATCAGCTTACTCCCTATGAATGTGATTCAAAAATCTTTCTTGATGTTCAACAGCTAATCCCTGTTAAGGATTACATCGTGAAAATACGAGAGGGAAAGTCAAAATCAAAGAAAATAACCGATATTCAACGATCGCGGTTGCCCAAAATTAACGCTTTGCTAAGAAATAATGTTTTATTCGCGGGCGACATCTTTGTAGCGAAAAACAACCCTGATGAAGAAGCTGAGTTGCAAGCCAATTGCCAAATAAAAATCGTATCAACAAAAGTAGATTCGCTCAGTGAAGGCTCTGTAACGACGTTACAACAATGGCTTCGTAAAGTCTTTGATTGGAACGCCGTGGATACGTATAAATTTACTCGAGTCAAAAATTCTAAAAATCCAGAAAACAATAACAAAACAATCTATGAAATAAGACAGGAGTGGATGGAAAGTTCAAAATACACCGAAGAAATTTGATTCACGTTAGGGATAGTGACCCCTTGGGGACGAGACTCGCGAAGTGAGTCTCGGTTTTAACAGTGCTGAGGGCGGTTCGTAAGAGCCGCCCTCAGTGCGTTAAAATATAGCCCGACCCGGCGAGCCGGGGAACGCTTGTTTATCTATGCCTAAAAGGCATAACAAGCCATAATAAATAAGTAATTGTTATTTGAAGCCTTTTTAGGTATATTGTATGTGTAATCAAAAAAAGAGGCTGACAATGAAAAATATTCTGGTTCTTTCGAGTAGTTTGCGCAAGGGGAGCAATTCCGAAATCTTGGCGCGGGAGTTTGTCAAGGGCGCTGCCGATGCAGGGAACAAGGTGGAATTCGTGTCGCTGCGGGGCAAGAAGATTGCCTTTTGCACGGGTTGCCTTGCTTGCCAGAAGAAGGGCCGTTGCGTCATCAAGGACGATGCGAACGAAATTGCCGAGAAGATGAAGTCTGCGGATGTCATCGCGTTTGCGACTCCGATTTACTATTACGAAATGAGCGGTCAGCTCAAGACGATACTCGACCGCGCCAATTCGCTTTACGTGAGCGATTACAAGTTCCGTGAGATTTACCTGCTTGCAACTGCTGCTGATACCGACAAGAAGGCGATGAATATCGCAAAACGTGGTATTAGCGGGTGGATTGCCTGCTTTGAAGGCGTAAAATTTAAGGGTGGAGTCTGTGGCACGGGAGCCGAAGCTGCTGGCGATGTCAAGAAGATGCCCCTGCTCTTGAAGCGCGTTTACACCATGGGAAAAAAAGTTTAACAACGAGGATACACAAATGAAAACTTTCCAGAAAATCGCAACGACCGCCGCCGCAATCCTTGCTTTCGGCGCACTCACCGCCTGCTGCCCCGAAAAGGAACAGGCGACGTCTAACGCTCAACAATCTGCCGCAGCGCCCGCGGCACAGCCGGCTGAACCGGCAAAGGACAACAACATGAACAAGCTCACGCTCACCGCCGAATGGGACAAGGTGTTCCCCAAGAGCGAAAAGGTCGAGCATTCCAAGGTCACTTTCAAGAACCATTTCGGTATCGAACTTGCGGCGGATTTGTATGTGCCCAAGGACACGAGCCTCAAGGCGAACGGGAAGTTCCCCGCCATCGCAGTCTCCGGGCCTTTCGGCGCCATCAAGGAACAGTCCTCGGGGCTTTACGCGCAGCACATGGCTGAACGCGGATTCTTGACGATTGCGTTTGACCCGTCCTACACGGGCGAATCGGGCGGCGAGCCGCGCTACATGAATAGCCCGGATATTAACACCGAAGATTTCATGGCATCCGTAGATTTCCTCTCGACTCGCGACGATGTTGATCCGGAACGCATCGGCATCATCGGAATTTGTGGCTGGGGCGGTATGGCAATCAATGCGGCCGCTATCGACACCCGCGTAAAGGCGACTGTCGCCTCGACCATGTACGACATGAGCCGTGTCGTTGCCAACGGCTATTTTGACCAGGCGAACAACGCGAAGGCCCGTAATGAAATGCGCAAGGCTTTGATGGCGCAACGCACCAAGGACTTCAAGAACGGCACGTACGACCTGGCCGGCGGCGTGGTGGACCCGCTCCCGGACGACGCTCCTTACTTTGTCAAGGATTACTACGCCTACTACAAGACCCCGCGCGGCTACCACAAGCGTTCCCTCAACAGCAACAAGGGCTGGGCCGCCTCCGCAGGCACCTCGCTCATGAACACGAAGCTCCTCGCATACGCTGACGAAATCCGTAACCCGGTGCTCATCATCCACGGTGAAAAGGCCCACAGCCGCTACTTCGGCGAAGGCGCATTCGAAAAGATGACCGGCAAGAAGGCAAACGTCCCCGCAAAACTCGACGCCACCAAGAACTGGAGCAAGACCGTCGGCAACAAGGAACTCATGATTCTCCCGGGAGCAGTCCACACCGACCTCTACGACGATGTGAACGGCAGAATTCCCTACGATAAGATGGAAGAATTCTTTAAGGCGAATTTGAAGTAACTTTCGCTATGCGCGAATCTTAACAAGAATGTCATTCCCGGCTTGACCGGGAATCTCCTGTATTGTGTCATCCTGAGCAGAACGGAGTGGAGTCGAAGAATCTAAGAGAGGTAAATATATATGAAAAAACTATTTGCTTATATCGTCGCGATTTTGCTGCTGTCGGCTTGCAGTTCCGACGCGGCTTCTTCAACGAAACCGTCGCAACCCGAATCCGAGAAAGGGAGCGCCTCTATGAAACTCAAGATTCATGTAAACGATACGACTTTTACGGCGACGCTTGCCGACAATTCCTCGGCGACGGCTTTGAAGGAACTCCTGCAAAAAGGCGACTTGACGCTTGACATGGAAGATTTCAGCAACTTCGAGAAGGTGGCGGATTTGCCCACGACGCTTCCGCGGAACGACACGCAAATCGATACCGATGCAGGCGACCTGATTCTTTATCTAGGCAAGCGAATCGTGATTTATTACGACAAGAATTCCTGGAACTTCACCCGTCTCGGAAACATCGACAACGTGAACAAGAATCGCCTAAAACAAATCCTCGGCGATGGCAATGCAACCGTAACGTTTTCGGTGAAATGAAAACGAAACCCCGACCGATGATGGTCGGGGCTTAGAATGTTGGAAAGATTTGTATTATAATTACAATGTTATGCAAACTATTCAACTGAATCTAAACGAAGAGAACGCGCAGGTTCGTGCCCTTTACGAGACCGCGTTCCCGAAAGAGGAGCAGATTCCTTGGGCCGACTTGATGCGGCTTGTGAAAACGATGTCGCTGGATTTTTCTGTTTATTACGAAGACTGTGACGCACCTGTCATTGAAAGTTCTAAAGCGGCTTCGTCGCGGCTGCTTGGGCTGACGATTGTTTATCCGCGAAAGCAATTTAACTGGTTCTGGTATTTTGCGGTGCCCGAAGAATTGCGCGGGCAAGGAATCGGCCAGCGCATTCTCACGCAGCTGATTGAAAAGTATGGCGGACGGTCCAACATTCTCGATATGGAATCGCCGGAACAAGTCTGCGAAAATTCCGAGCAACGTAAGCGTCGTCATGCGTTCTATTTGCGCAATGGATTCCGCGATACGGGTGTCGGCAAATCATTCAAGGGTATCGATTACACCATCATGATGATTGGCGAAGGAACATTCACGCAACACGATTACGATCAAATCATAAATGAACTGCGTTCTTATTGGAATGCGATGCCGCAAGATGGGTGAGACTGCAACGCAACCGTAACGTTTTCGGTGAAATAAAAACAAAACCCCGGCCAACGATGAACTGACCCCAAAAAGTTGGACGGTTTAAAGTTAGGATAAAATTGAGTTATGAGTCCGGTATTGTACCGGACTCATTCCTTTTAGGCGCAACTTTATCCGGTCGTTGTTGTAGTATTCGATATATTTTCCCAGTTCCTGCTTGAAGTGGGCCATGTCCCTGAAGGTGTTGGGATATAGCAGTTCCGACTTCATTATCCCGAAGAAGTTCTCCATCATGGCGTTGTCCAGACAGTTGCCCTTGCGGCTCATGCTCTGGATGATTTTGTGTTCCTTCAGGGATGCCTGATAGTCCGCATGTTGGTAGTGCCAGCCCTGGTCGGAGTGGAGGATCAGCCGTTTCCATTTACACCCCTTGGCGTAGGCTTTGTCGAGCATGTCCATGACCATCTTCAGGTCTGGACGGTCCGATATTGCGTAGCTGACGATTTCCCCGTTGTACATGTCGAGTATTGGCGACAGGTAGCACTTGTCCGCTCCGATGTTTATCTGCGTCACGTCAGTTGCCCACTTCCTGTTGGGCGCCTTCGTGTTGAAGTTGCGCTTGAGCCTGTTCGGAGCCGTCTTGCCGACTTCGCCCTTGTAGGAACGATATTTGCATTTCCTCCGCACATTCTTCAAGCCAAGTTCCCGCATGAGCCTGTACACTGTCTTACGGTTGATCTTGAAGCCTTCGTTCCTCAGCTGGGCGGTTATGCGACGATAGCCGTAGCGGCCCTTGTGCAGGGCATGCAGTGCTTTGATTCGCTTGCGTTCCTCCGCGTAGCGGTCCGGCTTTTGATGCAGGTGGTAGAAAAAGGTGGAACGTGCCATGCCCTTGAGGGTCAGGAGATCCCCAAGTCTAAATTCCTGCCTTAGTTCGTTGATGGCTATCACCCATTCCCTTGTTCCCGGGCGATTCTTTCCTCGACTAAGGCTTTCACTTTTTTTAACAGGGCGTTCTCGGCTCGGAGCAGTTCGTTCTCCCTCAAAGCCTTTTCAAGTTCCGTCTGAGGTTCCTTCCTTGATTTCTTGGGACGTCCCATTTGTGGTGACCTGCCTTTGGGTTTTGTGGCGAAAAGTTCTTCTTGGCCTCCGTGCCTGAACTTGCGAAGCCAGGACTGCAGGCAGCTGAAGCTTATGCCGTATCTTATGGTGGTTTCGCCATAAGATAGTCTTTGTTTGAGCACCGCGTCAACGGCCAACTGTTTCAATGCTGGCGTGGATCTGGTATAAGGCTTCCTTTCGACCAGCCACACTCCCGTGTCGCGATATTGTTGGATTCTTCGCTCAATCTGGCGTTTTGGTATTCCTGTCTGTCTAGAAATTTGCGCCGGCCCATAATGCTTTTGGTAAAGCTCTAGAGCGGCAGTCCATTCATTTTCTGTGTGTTTCTTATACATGAAAACCCCGAAAGTTGTGTCCAACTTTCGGGGTTCACATCACGAGTGGCTGGGGATTTTTGCTTTATTTCCGAATCATATCCTTGAGCGATATTTCGGGATGGTGGTATTGCCACGATTTTTCGATGCTTTTCTTTCCTAGTTGCATGGCCTGATGTGGGCAGAAATGGACGCAGGCGAGGCATGTCGTGCAATTGTCTCCTGTCACGGCGATGGGCTTTGCGCCTTCACGTTCTTGCATGGTGATGTTCTCTACGGGGCATACGCGTGCACATGTTCCGCATCCGATGCATTTGTCTGGATTAGCGGCTGGTTGAAATGCCTTTATCATCTTTTGCCCGAACGAGGTGTTCATCGAAATCCAGCCCAGCAGACTCCATCCGCCATAGTGAATAGCGCTTCGGTTGTTTTTGATGTCGTCGATTATGCGTTCAAGTCGGCCAGCGTATTTTGTGAATTTCCAAATTTGCTTGTTCGGGTTGCGTTTGTAAGCGATCCCCGCGCAGTCCGGTACGCGAATCTTGTCGCAGAAGGCGACTTTTGCGCCCATCTGCTTGAACACGTGGCGTGCAAACCAAGAAGAAATTCCCACTTGTGCACCGCAGTCGATTACGACGAAAATGTAGGCTTGCGGATTCACGCGAAGCATGGGCAGCAATTTCTGCACGGCTGGGGGCGGGGCAAAATCGTAGCACGGGTAAACGAGTCCTATACGGGCTTCGCCGCTCAAATCCAGCTTGACGGCTTCCGTCAGCGGAATCACTTGATCGTTTGTCGCTTCTGCAATTTTACGTGCAATCGCGAGACTGTTGCCCGTACCCGAGAAATAGATAACCATGTTGCCCTCTCATGCGTTCTGTGTTGATTTCACTTCAAGTGGTGTTTTCCGGTGATTTCGGAAACTTCGATTTTGACGACGGCGGTGTGGGCGAGGGCCATGGCGCTGTAGGCGATGGTCTTTACGCCAAAAGGAATCTTGTAGCCGTTGTGGAGCATGATGGTGTCAAGCCCGGTGGTGCGTTCCTTTGAATCTTCGACTAGTGTGGCCGTTCCGAATCCGATGACGCTTTCGTAGAAGCATGTCCATTTGCAGGCGTCTGCGTTTGCGTCTTGCGGGCCGCTTGCTTCAACGGACGTTTCTGCGCAAAAACTCACTTGCGGGTTCGCCTTGATGGCGTCGAGCTTTTTGCCTTCACCTGCGCCGTGGAAATAGAGCGTGAGTTTCTTTCGGCCATCGCTTTCACGGACGGCGAATCCGAAATTAACTGGCACGGCGTAAGGCTTCCCGTCGCTGATTAAAGCCAGATGCAGGATTTTGCATCGGCTGAGTACATCGATGATTTCATCGAATTCCTTGATTTCGCGGTCTTTGCGTCGCATAATAATGCAATATACAATTTTGCGGATGCGTTAGGGATGGAAGCCCGTAAGGGTTAGGACTCGCGAAGCGAGGCTGAACGGACGGCGAGCTCAGGGCAGGCTCCCTGTGTGTTTCGCGAGCCGATAACGCAACAGCCCGACCCGGCGCCATTCGACTTGCTTTTGTAACATGCGCCGGGGAACGCCCGTTAGTTTATGCTTTTTAGGCATGGATGGCTATAATAAATAAGTATTTGTTATTGTGCGGGACATAATGTATATTATTGGAGATCCCCGCTCGGAGGCGGGGATGACATCTTGGGACCGGAGGGCCCGTATGAAAAAACTTATCCTCATCCTTTTAACTATTCTCATGGGAGTCTCTATGGCTGCTGAAAAGAAAATCTTGGTCGCGTACTATTCCCGCGTCGATGAAAACTACGGCGTGGGCACCATCACCAAGGGCAATACCGAAATCGTTGCCGAGATGATTGCGAAAAAGACGGGTGGCACGCTTTTGCATGTGGAACCGGCCAAGGAATACCCGAAGAAGTATGATGACTGCATCAATGTGGCGAAAAAGGAACTCGCCCAGGATGCGCGTCCGGCGATTAAGCCGGTGAATGTGAACCCCGAGGACTTCGACGAAATTTACATCGGTTATCCGGTGTGGTGGGGCGAAATGCCTATGCCGATGTTCACGTTCCTCGAAAAGTACAATTTGAAGGGAAAGACGATTCATCCGTTCATGACGCACGAAGGCAGTGGCCTTTCTGGCGTGCAGCGCCTCAAGAAGGTGACGGGCGCGAATGTGACGGCGGGCCTTGCCATTTACGGGCATGTCGCGCAGAACGAACGCGAGAAGGCCCAGAAAGAAGTGGACAAGTGGGTGAAATAATCCTGCGGGAAAATGATGCGTCTTGAAATTCCGCTGACAATCCTTTCACTGGTGCTGATGGGAGGGAACATGTTCTTCCCGTGGGCTCCTGCGCACGAGATTATCGGCGTGTTGCTGATTGTCGTGTGGGCGGTGCATGTGTATGCGAATCGGCGCTGGTTCAAGGCGGTATTTCGCGGGCGGTACAACCCGTATCGTATTGTGCAGACGGTCGTAAATTGCGGAATGCTCGTTTGCGCCTTGTTCCTCGCGGTAAGCGGCGTGATGCTCTCGAATCACGTGTTCGCTTTTCTCGGGATTGAATCGGGAGCGAGTTTTGCCCGGACGGCGCACCTGCTCGCCTCGCACTGGTATTTCGTATTTATCGCGTTGCACATTGGGCTGCACGTGAATGTGATTTTTAGTCGATTGGGGGTGGCGCAGCTTGTTATGAAGTCGCGCGCAGCCACAGCCGCAACCCGCGTTATAGTCGGCCTGATTGGTGCTTACGGCGTGTATGCCTTTATTGAGCGCGGTCTCTGGAAATATTTGACGCTCCAGCAGCCGTTCTTCTTTATGGACTTGGAACGCGGCTATGTGCTGTTCTTTGTCGATTACATCGCGATGATTGTGGCGTTTGCCGTTGCGATTATTTTTGTTTCCAATTTAATACGATTGCGGCAGCGAGGATAAGCGCGATTCCTATTCCAGAATGCAATGTTAATGCTTCGGAAAAACAGGTGATGCCGACGATCGTTGCGACCATGGGCTCGAAGGTGGCGAGAATCCCTGCTTTGCTCGCTTCTACAGTGCGGAGCCCGAGCGTGTAAAAGAGAAACGGGATTACGGCTGTGATGAGGGCCGTCAAGAAACAAAAGGGAATCAGGCTTGTTGAATTGCCTGCGGCTGAAAATTTTGAGAGCATGTTTGCAGGGCCGCAGATGAACCAGGAACCGATTGCGGCGAGTAGGAATGTGTAAGTCGTGACGGTGTAGGGCGAGTATCTGCGCAGCGCGACTGTGCCCAAGATGCTGTAGAGTCCGTAACCGATGCCAGAGCCAAGACCGATCAGCAAACCTTTTAGGGTGATGCCTTCGCCCGAAATTCCTGAAACCAGCACGCAGCCTGCAAATGCCAGCGCCAGCGCGACAAGCTTTTGGCTGTTCATCTTTTCGCGGAAGAATATGGCCGACATCAGTACAATCCAAATGGGCGATGTATACAGGAGTATTGCTGCGGTAGAAAGCGGCATGATGGTGATGGCCGTAAAGTAGCAGACCGTAAAGAATAGGATGCTTCCGAATCCAAGCCCCAAAAATAGCGGAATGTCGCGCGGTAAAATCTTGAATCCAGAACGGCTTTTGAAAAGCTGAATTGCACTAAATGCCAATGCGGCGAGCGTGATTCGAATCGATACAATTTGAATTGGGCTGAAACCGTATTCGCTGAGTTTTCTAACGAATATGCCCATGCTTCCCCAAAAACAGGCAGCTATAATAATTAGGATCGGTCCGATATTTTTAATGTTGTTCATGATTTCTAGGGTGTTAATTTAATAAAAAAGCTGGTATCGCGTTTAGGATAACCAGCTTAGTTGAGGTGTTGTTTGTGCAATTTGCTGAAAATTTTTTATACGTATTTTGAAAGAGTCTTAATGTCTTTCCCGCTCCAAGTGTAAAGCGCAAGCATAGGTTCGTGTTCTGTTTGCATGGAGTGCACGTGTTCTGATGGATGCAGTATAAATTCACCAGGGCCTCTTATTTGCGTGTGCCCGTCTAATGTCCAAATGGCATGCCCGGAAAGAACGACATACAGTTCTGTGGCGGGGTGAAGATGCGATGGATAAAAGGTGTTTTTCCCGAGAAGCGTGAATCCGAAGCAAATTTGTTCGTCATGGTACGGAGCTTCTGGACCGAGAATTTCGCCCCATCCCATTTGGTTGCCTAAATCAGGTATGTCGGCGCGCGGTTCGTAATTGTATTTCCACGGCAAGTAGGGAAGAGCTGGCTCCAAAGCGTTTAGCAAGTCCTTTGTTTCGGGGCTGCCGTGCTTGACAGCTTCTTTTATCCAGCGGATTAAAGGCGAATTGCTTTTTTCAAATTTGCCGGTGAGTTTAGGAATGTCGTGAACTGCAAATTTGGCGGCTTCTAGGCCGATTTTATCGTCTATTTTTGCACGCTTGAAAAGAAATTTTTGAGATTCTTCAATTAAATTATGGATAACATTTCTCATGAATACCTTATCTTAAACCTGATTTTAATACAGCGACTGTATGGCCTATGATTTCGCCTTGCTTGAATGCTTCGTATGCTTCGGAGGCTGTAAGTTTTGACGATTCGAGGCTCTTTTCGATTTCAAACGCTCGGTTGCCGGATTCCTTGACAGGAACGGTTTCGAAAGCCTTTTGCAAGTCGCTTGCACGATAAAAGTGGAAAGGACCAAGCCCGGCTTCTTCTTGTGCGGCGTATCCTGAAATAACATCTTTGGGCTCGGCTTGAACTTTCCAAGAATAGGTGAAAATTTCGGAAGAGAGTCCTGCCAATTCACCAAGCTTGATGAATGCGCTCAATGGTACGCGGCCTCCGAGCGTTGAATAGACCGCTCCGTTTTCTGCAAGGTAATCGCGGGCCTGCTTGAGCGCGAGATAATGCAAGTCGAGCATTTGCTCATGCACGAATTGCGGAATTGGCTCTTCTCTTTTTTCGAGATAATGACCGCTATTTCTGTTGTCTTCGATTTTGGTATTGCTTGCAAGCGGAACGTTGGGCAGATTTTCGTAAATGACATCGTATTTTCTCTTGCCGTTTTGAATGGGCTGCAAAAGATCTCCATCGCCGAATTCGAATTCAATGGATTTAAAGTCTTTTACGTTGTTTCTGACATTTTGCGCGGCTGTGGTCACAACGCTCTTTTGCAAATCGGTGAACCCGACTCGCTTTGCGCCTAAAAGTTCAATTCCTGTCAAAACATCAATGCCGGAACCTGTGCCAATCGAGGCGAACGCTTCAATGTCGTGACCTGTTTTTTCGCGAATCAGCTTAAATGCTGGGGCGGCAATGTAGGCTACCCAATCGCTTTTGATATCCTCAACTTTCGGCAAATAAGCGTGGTCCGCAACTTCAATGGATAAAAATTCCTTAATGCGTTTGGGCGCGCTGTTTAAAGCTAGATAATTTTTTACATCAACAATAATACTCAATTACTTACCGCCTTTTGCTGTGCTTGCTTTTATAGCTTGTTCAAAATCGGCGATGATGTCGCGTGGATCTTCAATGCCGACGGAAACGCGAATCATATCGTCCGGGATTCCTGCGGCGAGCCTGTCTTTAGGAGAAAGCTGCGAATGCGTGCTCGTTGCCGGATGCAAAACGCTTGTGCGGGCGTCGCCTACATGCACTACGAGGGCTGCGACTTTCAATGCTTTGACGAAAGAACGGATTGCGGCCTTGCCGCCCTTGAGGCCGAATGTGAGCACTCCGCTTCCGCCTTGGTAATCGAAGTATTTGCGGATGCGCTTGAAATTCGGGCTAGATTTGAGCCCTGGATAGTTGACCCAATTGACGGCAGGATTCTTGGAAAGGTATTCTGCTAATGCCAATGCGTTGTTACTGTGTTGCGGCATGCGTAAATGGAGTGTTTCAAGGCCTAAATTCAGGAGGAATGCGTTGAATGGGCTTGAACAAGCTCCGAAATCGCGCAAGTATTGGGCTCTTGCTTTTGCGATGAAGGCTGCTCTGCCAAATTTTTGCGTATAGGATGTGTTTGCGTATTGCGCATCGGGTTCTACGAGATCCGGGAATTTTCCGTTTTCCCAGTTGTAGTTGCCACCGTCAATGACGACACCGCCAAGAGCAATTGCATGACCGTCGATGTATTTCGTTGCGGAATGGATGACGACGTTTGCACCGTGCTGCAAGGGTTTTACGAGGAATGGCGTAGCGAGCGTGTTATCGACAAGGAAGGGAACGTCAAATTCTTTAGCGAGTTTCGCAAATTTATCGAAGTCTAAAACGCCCAAGGCGGGGTTTCCGATGGTTTCGCCGAAAAGAACTTTTGTGTTCGGGCGGAATGCTTTACGGAGCTCCGTGATAGAATCTTCGGGATTGATGAACGTGGTCTCGATGCCGAGTTTTGCAAGTCGAACGCTGAGCAATGTGTAGCTGCCGCCGTAAATGTGTTTGCTTGCAACAATGTGGTCACCTGCTTGCACAAGGTTTGAAATGGCTAAAAGAACAGCGGATTGCCCAGATGCTGTTGCTACAGCGCCTACGCCGCCTTCGAGTTCCGTAATTTTGCTTTCGAATGCGGCTACGGTCGGGTTTCCGGTGCGAGTGTATTTGTTGCCCGATTGCTTTAACGCAAAAAGTCTTTCGACTTCGTCAACATCTTCGTATTTGTAGGTTGTGGATTGAAAAATGGGGAGTACGCGGGGTTCGCCAATCTTGGGCTTCCAACCGGCTTGTAAACACTTTGTTCCAAAATTCCACTGGCTAGGGTCAGAAATATTTGCGGATTCAATTGATTTTTTTGCTTTAAGTTTGGACATTCGAAATGCCTCCGTGCTGCTATAATTTTTTCCAAAAATATAGAACGCACTTATAGCTTTGTCCAATACTTAATTAATATTGTAAGTTATAGAATTAATTTATATATGAAGATAAACGTCGTTATCCTGAACGTAGTGAAGGATCCAGTGAATCCAGTTTCTAAATCGTTCTTTCGAACTCTGCAAGAAATTCGCGGCCTTGTTCCCATTCGCGTAAATCAGAGAGTGAATTGATGTGGCCGAGCTTGCCTGCGTTATACAATTTGATGCCCCAAGCGGAAGCAAAGAATTGAGCGCGTTCCATTGAAACGAACTGGTCGTTTTCGCTCGCGACAACGCAAGCGGGAATGGGGAGTTTTTCAAGTGGCATCGGTGCAAAATGCTTGATGACTTCTATGTTGTCTACATCGCTTGGAGAAACGAGAAACGCTCCCTTGACATGCGAAGGAATATTGCTGTGATTTTGCGTGAGGTACATGACGGTTGTCGCAACGCCAAGGCTGTGGGCGACAATGATGGTGTCCTCTTTCAAGTTTTCGACAGTTGCTTTAAGCGTTTCAATCCATTCTGTTTTTTGCGGATGGTCCCAATCGCGCTGCTGCACTCGGCTAGTGTTTTGCAAGCTCCGCTCCCAAAAAGTCTGCCAATGTTTTTCATCCGAATTATTTAAACCAGGTACAATCAGGTAATGCATAAAAATCTCCGTACGTTTATTCCTAGTTAAAAAATAGGATAATTGCGTGGGCTTGTCACTAACCACTAGTCACTAAATAATATAGTACCAATCGTCGCTTTGTGTGATTTCTGTGGTCTTGTGCTTTTTGCTGTCGGTAGTGGTGTAGTCGAGTTCCAAATTCTTGATACTTACGCGAGTGTTCGCGTCAATGGAACGTGTGATGAAAGCGTTGCCACCGATAACCGCATTTTCGCCCACGACAGTATCGCCGCCGAGAATGGAGGCTCCAGCGTAAATCGTGACGTTGTCCTGAATTGTCGGGTGGCGTTTCTTGCCGGAAAGTCTTTGACCGCCTCTTGTCGAGAGAGCGCCCAGCGTCACGCCTTGATAAATCTTCACGTTCTTGCCGATGACTGCGGTTTCGCCAATCACAATGCCTGTGCCGTGATCGATAAAAAAGTACTTGCCAATTGTTGCGCCCGGATGAATATCGATGCCCGTTTTGGAATGGGCGTATTCGGTCATGAGTCGCGGGAGAACCGGAACGTGCAAAAGGTAGAGTTCATGGGCGAGGCGGTAGATTGTCGTTGCCATGAGGCCGGGGTAGGCGAGGATGATTTCGTCTAAGCAACCGGCAGCGGGGTCGCCGTCATAAGCGGCGTGCAAATCCGTTTCCAAAAATTCGCGGACTTGCGGAATCTTGGAGAAAAATTCCTTACAAATTCTATAGCTTTCGATTTTACGTTCATCGGAAGCCATTGTACCACGAAGCTTACAGTAATCCAATGCAATCGCCACCTGTTTGTGAAGGTGGTAGAAGGTATCTTCGATAAGAACCGCAAAGGTGTTTTTGGGGTTATAAATCTTGTGCGAACGATCCCTGAAGTGGCCCGGATAAACGACTCTAATCAAATTCTGCAAAATCGTTTGAATCTCGGCCTGGTCGGGTCGATTGTAGATGTCGATGTTATCGATATGCTTGCCGCCGTTGTAATCGTCAAAGATGGTCTGTACGGCTTTTTCGACTTCGGATTCTTGGATTAATTCGTGCATGAGGGGAGGGGAATGTAAGGGGAAAAGGTGATGAGGTATGAGGTCGGATGCCTTGCGGCATTCTCTGAGCGGTGAGCTTTTTTTGCTCAAAACTCAAAGCACGTTAGTGCGACCTCATTGCTCATAGCGTCCGTAGGACGCGTGCTCTTACGCGAACGTCTTCAGCGCTCTTACGAGTGCGTCGATGTCATCGGGCGAGTTGTACAATGCGAGAGTGGGTCGCACGGTACTTTCGTATCCGAAATGGCGTAAGACCGGTTGTGCGCAGTGATGCCCGGTGCGGACGGCGATGCCGTAGGCGTCGAGTCTCTTGCCCACTTCTTCGTCGGAGTATCCGTCGAGCTTGAAGGCTAGCGCAGATGCCTTGTTGAGTGCGGTTCCTACAAGGTGGATTCCCTTGACGGTCTTCAGTTCCTTGAGGCCATACTGCAACAATTCATGTTCCCATCTGAATACGCAGGGCATTCCGATGTTGGAGA
>Ga0310786_10004896_pt1 | contig 18438 bp, 16 predicted proteins | sample AusTroGonzalo_MG_FD_203881 | JGI IMG/M metagenome (GOLD analysis project Ga0310786, IMG submission 203881) | Bovine rumen microbial communities from tropical cattle in Woodstock, Queensland, Australia - Gonzalo_03 (v2) (version 2) | ecosystem: Host-associated > Mammals > Digestive system >... | reverse complement strand
AGAACCTGCGTCTGTCGATCGACATGGGTTCGGCATCGGGTATGTACCCGCGCGGACAGGAGCTCCTCATCCGCTGCAACGGCCTGGCTATCGGTCGTTACGCCAACCAGCCGCAACTCTGCGTTCCGTCGTATAACAACAATACCAACGCCAGCAGCGCTGAGCAGAAAGTAGGATGGAATCCCGGACGTATTCCCGCACCGTTCTGCCGCACACACTTCCACCTGGTCGGTCTGCCGGACGAGTCGAAGCTGAAATACGATACGATGACCATCTATCAGATTCACCGTGATGCAGAAGGCAACTACACCTATAATGACATCAAGGGCGCACGTAAGATTGACGGACGTCTGGTGGTTATCAAGGATGCTTGGTTCGATGGTCAATTTGCTAAGACCAACGGTGAGCAAGACACTTGCCACATCTACTATCCTGACAGTATCAGCCACGGCAATCCGGAATACGACTCCAACTCGGCAGTATTCGGTCCTACAACAGGTAACGTAGGTTACCCGCAGAGCCGCTGCCTTGTTGACAAGTCCGGTAAAAACGGCGCACTGCAGTGGACGCTTGTATCCACATCGGAGTACGCAAAATACGCATACTTCTACCTGCCGTTTGAGTACGTTGACGGCGTGCACAAATATGGCACCTTCAAGGGCAACGTCCGCGGTATTCTCGGCTTCTATATGGATAACGCCGGTTACAAACCCGACCGCTCCAAATGGTCAATCACGATCTGCGATCTGAGCGATCTTGAACTCTATGCTGACGGTACGGGCGAGGTGCCTGCCGGAACAAAGTGGGGACCTTATACACGTCCGGACGGTCAAAAGATTGACCTGCGCAAAGAGTGGCAGATGAATATTTACGAGCGGTCTATCCTTCAGACTAATGAAGAGAAGAGAAAAGCTAACGGACTGGAATAAGATTATTCAGAACAGTGAGTTACATTGATATCATCATAGCGCTACCAATCATCTACGGAATCATCCGCGGACTGATGCGTGGTGTGATAACAGAGGTGTTTGCTATCGCCGGCATTATCCTTGGCATTATTGTGGCAAGGGTGTATGCCGGCGACGCAGCCACTTGGCTGCAAAGCATCAGCACGTGGGATATCAATCTGCTCAAGCCGATAGCATCGTTCTGTATCTTTCTCGCAGTTGCTATTATATGCAACCTGCTGGCACGGCTGCTGACCAAGCTGTTCAAGCTCATCGCCCTGGGCTGGATCAACCGTCTGGTGGGAGGACTGTTCGGCGCTGCCAAATGGATACTGATCGTTGCTGTCATCATCACATGTGTAGATATGCTGGACGGAGTGCTGCACTTCATCAAGCCTGAACTCAAGCAGAGTTCTGTACTCTACGCTTACGCGCTGCAACTCACGCAGTCGCTCAAACTAATGTTAACCAGTTAAACCGAAACAATATGGAAAAATATACACCGCAACAGGCTCTTGATTTCATCTATGCCTCGGGGCACACGCAGGGCTTACCCAGCCGCTACGAGGCGCAGGCGATGTTACCGGATATCATTGCGCACTTCAAGATCGGCGTGCGCCAGTCGAGTGTGAAGATCATCAACGGGCAGAAGGTGATGGCGTTCATCACGCCTAAGTTCGTCTCCATCGAAGATATGCTCGTCTATCTGCGTAACCGTCAGGCCGGCGCGACGGCTGAGGAGGTACAGGAGATCATTCAGGAGGAAGACAATGAGCCCAACCCTATCCTGCGCATCCTGCGTCACGCTGTGTTCCATGTCAACCCGTCTGCTACAGGTACACTGGAGGAGGCAATCGTCAAGGCTGTCAACCACTGTATCTCATCGCGTACGCTGGAGCCGAGCAAGGAGAAACTCAGCGTGCATATTGCCGGCACGAGTGACGATGTGACCTACGGCTTTGTGAGCAAGGAACGCCCGAAAGCCGAAGCGTTCACTATCCCCTTCTGCATCCAGCGTAACGCCAATACGATGGGCAGTTCGGCGGTAACCTATACCGGCCGCCTGCTCACGCCGCTGCAGATGAATAGTATTGCCTCACTCGGGCAATGCCTCACGGAAGTGATACGGTACGTTAAAGAATAAGTACAAACAACAGAATACGAACAAACAAAAACGGCTGCCACCTTTCGTGACAGCCGTTTGTTTGCTTTTCTACTTGTTGGATTCAGGAACATTCTCTGCTCCGGTGGTGTCAGTCTTTTTCTTACGTGGCTGACGTGTTCGTTTTGGTTTGGCAGCCGGTTTCTCGGCCGGCTTTTCTTCAACCTGAGGTTCAGCCTTCGGCTCTGCAGCAGGTTTGGCAGCTTTCTTGCGTGGAGCACGTTTGGCTTTGGGCTTAGCCTCAACTACCGGCTCTTCAACTTTCGGTTGCTCTGCAACTTCCGCTACGGGCTGTGCAGGTTGTGCAGGTTGTGCAGGCTTGGCAGCTTTTTTACGCGAGCGCTTTGCCTTGGGCTTGGGCTCCGCTACCGGCTCTTCAGCCTTCGGCTGTTCAACCTTGGGCTGCTCAACCTTCTTTGGCTCTTGGCTCTTAGCCTTCGGCTGCTGCGGTTGCTGTTGCTTGGGTTGTTGCTTCGGCTGGGGTTGCTGTTGCTGTTTGGGCTGCTGCTTCGGCTGGGGTTGCGGTTGCGGGTTAGTATCGGCACGCAGTGCGCGCTCGAGCTTATCCTCATTGCTTACCTCAGCCTCCGGGCGACTCAGCTCCAGACCCTTGGCGTTGTGGAAGTGGAACTCCATCAAACCCAAGCCTTGGTTCTCTTGCAGACGTACGCCGTAGCGCAACCACCAACGCAGCTTGAGATTCAGCCAGCCTTTCGTCGCGTACGCATATACGTACGGATGCACATGCAGGCGCAAGCCTTTACCGTACTGGCGATACATCAGGTCAATCTCTTGCTCCAGTTGTTCCGTAAAGTTGATGGAACTCTGTATGCGTCCCTTGCCGTGACATGTCGGACACACTTCCGTGACATCCATCTCTACGGCAGGACGTACGCGCTGGCGCGTGATCTGCATCAGTCCGAACTTACTGAGAGGCAGAATATTGTGGCGTGCTCTGTCGCGCGACATCAGCTTGCGCATATAGTCGTACAGGTTTTGCTGATGGTCTTTGGAATCCATGTCAATGAAATCGACAATGATGATTCCGCCTATATCACGCAATCGGAGTTGGTGCACAATCTCCTCGGCTGCCAGCATGTTATAATGGAACGCATTCTCCTCCTGGTCGTCATAGACCTTCTTTGAGCCGCTGTTGACGTCAATCGAGAACAATGCCTCGGTCTTGTCGATGATCAGGTAACCGCCGTTCTTGAATCCTACGGTACGACCGAGTCCCGTCTTGAGTTGCCGGGTGATGTCGTAGTGGTCGAATATAGGCTGGTCGCCGTTATAGAGTTTGACGATCTTAGCGCTATCGGGAGAGATGAGTTCCACATATTCTCTTACTTCGTCATACACCGCTGCGTCGTTGACCTGTATGGTGTTGAACTCCGGCGAGAACAGGTCACGGATGATTCCCGTGGTACGACCTATCTCTTCGCAGATCAGGCTCACAGGCTGCTTGGTTTGCAGCAGGCGTAAGGCGTCTTCCCATTTCCGCACGAGGATATTCAGCTCGGAGTCGAGATCTTCCATCAGTGCTCCTTCAGCTACGGTACGTACGATCACTCCGTAACCTTGCGGACGAACCTGTTGTACCATCTTGCGCAGTTTGTTGCGCTCGCTGTCTCGGCGGATCTTGTTGCTAACCATCACCTTGTCGCCCATCGGCATGAGCACCATGTTCCGTCCGGCGAGCGAGATCTCGGCTGTCAGACGCGGACCTTTGGTATTGATGGGTTCTTTGGTGACTTGTACTAATAGTGTATCACCCACCTTCAGGTAGTCGGCTATCTGTCCGTCCTTGCCGCACTCGGGCTGTTTCTCAATGCTACGCATCGAGGGGATACGACGGCGGTCGCTGACCGTACGGGTGATAAATTTCTGTAGAGTAAGAAAATTAGAACCTAAATCCAAGTAGTGTAGAAAAGCTTCTTTCTCATAACCTACATCCACGAATACTGCATTCAGCGCAGGCATTACTTTCTTCACGCGACCGTAATAGATATTGCCTACGGCAAATGTATCTTCATTACGTTTTTCGCGCCGGATCTCTTGCAGACGGTCGTCTTCCGTTAGCGCGATAGCAATCTCATCGGGATGTACGTCGATAATCAGTTCGCTTTTCATGATTTTCAGTACATCAAATTGTTTTGCGGGATTATTCCCTCGGGGCGAAAGTAATAGCCCCGTTTTTACCTTGCAATGCCCTGCTACCGCTGTAGCAGGGCATTATCTTGCAAAGCAATTCGTCATTTACTTATGCTTATGACGATTCTTACGCAGACGTTTTTTACGTTTGTGCGTGGACATCTTGTGTCTCTTATGCTTCTTTCCGTTTGGCATAATTGTAAGATATTAAATGGTTATATACGATTACTTTCTTACCTGCGCAAAGAACTCACGTCCGGGTTTGAATGCGGGGATCTTGTGCTCGGGCACAACGATCGATGTATTCTTCGTGATGTTACGGGCAACTTTCTCTGCACGAACCTTGGTGATGAAGCTACCGAATCCACGGAGATAAACGTTCTCTCCCTCGGCTACACTTTGTTTAACTTTCTCCATAGCGCACTCGACGATGTTCAAGATGGTAGCCTTGTCATAGCCGGTCTCCATGGCAATCTTGTTAACTAATTCTGCTTTTGTCATAATTGTTTTAAGTTTATATTGTTATACATTTTTTGACTTATTTTGTCATTTTCACACCCGAAAAGCGCGAAATAGGTTGCAAAGTTACAAAAAATATTTGATATTCAAAAGAAAATGCAAAAAAAAATTCGTTTTTTCGTTTTTTTTATGTATCTTTGCACCATTATTTTACAAAATAGGGCAAAAAATGTCACTTTTGGGTCAGAAATTCTATCGTTTACTCTATGATTGGTACGACATTAACCATCGTATCCTGCCTTGGCGCGAGACTAACGATCCGTATTACATCTGGTTGTCGGAAGTCATCTTGCAGCAGACGCGTGTTGCGCAGGGGATAGATTATTACGATCGTTTTGTGCGTACCTACCCCACTGTTGATATGCTCGCCGCTGCCGACGAAGACGAGGTGCTTCGTCTCTGGCAGGGCTTAGGCTACTACTCCCGCGCCCGTAACCTGCACCGTGCCGCCAGGATGATCTGTAGCGCAGCGTCCCCTTTCCCCACTACCTTCGACGAGTTGCGCGCCTTGCCCGGCGTAGGCGACTATACGGCTGGCGCTATCGCATCGTTTGCCTACGACCAGCCCTACCCTGCACTGGACGGTAATGTCTATCGTGTGCTGGCGCGGTTGTTCGACTGCGAGATACCGTTCGACACCTCGGCAGGCAAGAAACACTTCCACCGCTTGGCTGAAGAGCTGCTGGATCGTGAGCATCCGCGTCTGTTCAATTCCGCGATCATGGAGTTCGGGGCGTTGCACTGCCTGCCTGTCTCGCCGGATTGTGCTGCTTGCCCGATACAGCAGTACTGCAAGGCGTACGCTTCCGGGACAGTCGATCTGCTGCCCGTACGCAAGCCCAGGCCAACCCTGCGCGACCGATGGTTCTCTTATACAATATATATATATAGTAGCCAAGAGCCAAAAGCTTTCGGGGTCCCCACAACTAACAGGCAGTGGGGTGATGGTAGCCAAGAGCCAAGAGTTTATACGCTGCTTCATCAGCGCAAAGAGAAGGATATCTGGCAGCACTTGTACGAGTTCCCGCTTGTGGAGCACGCCACCGAAGCCGAGTGGCTATCTTTCCAACCTGTAGCGCGGCATCCTGTAGCAGAGCGTCCTATAGCGCAGCGTCCTATCACCCACATCCTCAGCCATCAGCGTCTGCATGCACGGTTCTTCGTCGTACCGGTGGACGAGCTGCCCGTTATCCCCGACACCCTCACCGTAGCATGGGAGGCACTTGACGATTACGCCCTCTCCCGCCTCACCCTCAAAGCGCTGGAGAGTGTTTTTCGTTAAAACGAATTTTTCTCAAACATTTGTCACTATCACTCTTGACGAGTACAAAACGGATGAGCTTGTTTGTAGTCGTATTGGAGGGAGTTGAACTTCCATGACCAGGGAGTTTTGTAGGGTTTGCCGTTGGATGCAATGTGGTGAGCGGCTTCGTATTCCGCTGCAAGTTGTGTTTTGGCTTCGGGAGTGCCGTAGTGTTCCGCCATATAGGCATTGGCATAAGCAAAGGCAGCAGAGTTGTACTTCTGCTTGGGAGACTGATTCTTTTGGTAGGTTTCTTCGCGAGTGCGGAAGAACTGCTTGCCGTTGCGCATGTAAAAGTAGCCGGAGTCTCTGCCGTTGGTTTTGCCGCGGATTTGGTTGATTGCGGATGCTGTTTCTATTTGTGCCATAACTTTTTGATGGTTAAAATGTATATTATATATAAATATATAATATAGTATTGTTGTACAAGATTAGTCATTTTTCGGGGCGAAAGTAGCCTGACAGTATTGTGACATTAGCCTTGACTGTCGGTTGACTGTCGGTTGACTGTCGGTTGACCGTCGGTGCACCCTGCAAAATGGATGCACAAAAGTATAGAAAAATTCTGAGATTTGCAACTATTTCGAGAGGAAAGTGGCAGGCTGTGGGAGAAAATGGGAAAATAGATATGTGAGGTGAGCAAAAAAGGGGCTAGTGGATGGAGTGAAGCGGGATTCAATCCCGCGGAAAGGAAGAAAGAGCAAAAGAAACGCGAGCCTGACGACTCGCGCACTTAACAAAAGAGGATTCGGATAAAATCCGAAATAATGGACATAGAGGAGGACGGATCCCCGCATCCCATGCGGGACAATTGACGAAATATAAACATCCAACGCGATGAACGATGCCAATGCCGACTAATAGTCGGAGCAAAGGAAGAATCTTTCTCGACATCAAAGATGCCGAGCAACACAACACTATTACAGGACACTGATTGTCCAAATACAATTTGGACGTAATGGACGAACATAGGGATGCAGGATACGCTCCCGAGGAAATGAAGAAAGATGGAGTAAACAAAAAGTAGCCGCAGTTTTGCTACGGCTACTTTCTTGGTTTGAGAAACACTTTAATAAGGCATATTAAATGTGAACTTATTTGCGTAGATGCAAAGGATTGATTCAATCTCCCAACTTGGTAGATTTGGAAACTTATCCGCAAACCACTTTGTCTCGATTCGATATGGTGGATATGTTGGGTTTAAATGTGCGTTTACCCATTCTTCACCATAAAGAGCAATCGCGCCCCCTTTAGGCCCCCGTGGTTTTTGATCTTTATCCATTCCTCCATATAGATACACATAGTCCTGAGGTAAGATCTGAGGAGAATGATTATAACCTATCCGCAATGCGGTATCATATATCGCTAAGATTGCATTAGGATGACCATTTGACGAATAGATTTGCCGAACTGCATCATACAAATCTTCAAAAGATTCAAAAATCAAAGATTGAAGATTTGCTCGAGTAAGGGCATCTACCACTTCTTCTAATTCTCCGTCAAACAATCTTTGATGCGAGTTAGGCGATAGGAACACATCTTCCACAGAATGTTTCTTTAATCGTTTTCCATACACATAATCGCGCGAAACCTCCTTACATGCAGAGAGTTCCTTCTTTATGTCGCCAAGATGTTTAAGTTCGTAATCATCAATGATGTCACGAACTCTAGTTAGTTGTTTTGCCATTTCTTCTATTATTTACTAAACACGCCACGAACTGAAAAACCGACACATCTATCCCAATTATTTATGTATGGCATGTTATTTATTGGTTCGCCATAAACGTAATTCATTACGACATATGCGGTTTCGCTAGAGTCTTCTTTTACGTTCGCTGTCCAATAATGAAGCATTCCTGAATCTCCAGAACTAGACTTCGCCCCCCAGATGTTTCCTGCTCTTGGAATAAAGATGGATTTTCCATTTGATGCGGTGTATCTGTATCCTCTATGTCCATTTATGGTATCTAAAGAAAGGGTACAATTATCTATTAATTCTGACCATTCTTCCTTTGTAGGAATTCTCCAGCTTCCACCCATATTAACAGTAGCAGCATCATCTTCAGGTAGCAATGTTCCTAAGCCATCAACAGTTCCATGAGCTGAGTCTAGACAATATTTGTTCATCGTCTTATACGTTCCATATTTGTAATTGTAGTAACTATAGTTATCCTTCTCTGTTATCTCTCCCCATGCAAAATAGTTACCATAATCTTCAGGATTTTCTGCACCAACATTTGCATCAGCCCACATTACGCTCAGACCTAAATCTACATAACGGAAACCATTATGCGTTGTGTCTATGTTTTCATTTGGACAAACAGTGTCGTGGATGGTGATATATACCGTATCATGCACTTCAACTGTTTTAATGATTGTGCGTGGAAGGTAAACCAAGATAGAATCTGTGTCTTCTGCTCCGAATGTAACACTGTCAATTTGAGCAATCGGATTGCCCAACATCAAATTACCTTGATACCAGAAATACTGGTTCTTTTGTGCAGTAGCACAGATTGCCATTACTAGAACGGCAAAAGTTAAGAATACTTTTTTCATGATTGTTATTGTTTAATGAATTTAACTGTTTGATTGTTTAGTAGTAACAAATAGTCACCTTGCGGCAAACTTGTCACGTTGATAGAGGTGCGCTCTTCGCTAATTGGTGTTGTTTGCAATAGGCGACCATTGAGATCAAAGATATACGCTTTCTCGCAGTTAGCATTGTCGATGATAAGCATATCTTGAGTCGGATTCGGATATACTCGGCACGTAGTTGCCGATTGTACATCGTCAATGCTTGTAGCAACATTGTTTGGTTCGCCATAACGGATATGCCGAACGTCCTTAATGGCTATCTTTGATAACAGGAAATCGCTATGCGAAAATACAAACAAGGAATCATGCGTCACTTTGACATAGCCTATTTGGGCAAAAGCGTTGGCTTGCTCTTGACCGGTTAGCGGCTGAATGATTAGTGACGTTTCTGCCATCGCTGCTATCGCAACGAATAGCAAAGAAAGGATGAATAGTTTTCTTTTCATAAGCAGTTATGTTTTGAGGTTAATAATCCATATATACACACGAAAAACGTGAGGCTTGTTAGCTTCAATCTGGGACTCGAGGATTCTGGACTACCTTTACCAACCAAATATCTACAGAACAAGGCTCACGTCGCAACGTGAGCATAAAAGCCTTGTCCTTGGTTGGTAATTTTCGAAAGTGTCCAGTTTTCGAGTTCCCAAGTTCTTAGCTGAATGCTATAATATCAATATGTGCGCAACGCTATGCGCATGATTTGTTAAAATCGGCTACAAAGATACAAAAAAAATCCCATATATCAAAACATATACGGGAAAAACTTTCAAATTTCTTCAGTTTTCATGAGAAATGGTAGATTTTGAGTGCAAAAGTGGTGGTGGAATGAGAGGTTTTGATGTGCGCCATATACCCAGATTAGTTCCCCTCTCTCAACCAGTCCGCAGCAAGCACGCAACGCACTGTCTTGCCCTTCTTCACTATTTCGCGATTCTCGCCATACATCATGATCCGCGATTAAAAATTTTTCACAACTGCATAAAAATGCACATTTTTTTATCATCAAACTGCATAAAAATGCGTTTTTTTAATCAGCCGGAGACAAAAAAACCATGCGTCGCAATCGGCACTAGTGGAGGATTGTGGCGCATGGAAGGATTGCAACAGATGTAAGGCTACGAACTGTTTGTCGTTTACCACCAATCGACGGTTTTGCTGGTGGATTCGGCGGAGGACTTGTCGTACTTGAGGTCGGCGAGCATGGATGCATTGACACCGATATGGAACGTATAACTCCTATACGGGCCGAAGGGGACGAACGATGCGGACATCGTCCAGCAGTGCAAGTCACGCGTGACGTTGAAGTTCGTATAGGTGAACTTCTTCGCCTTGAAGTCATATGACGTGGTTGCCGAAGCCTTCCATCCGTTGCCGAAGTTGATAGAGCCGTTCAGGTTGAGGTTATGCGTGAGCTCCATCTTGTAATACATTTTCTCGTAATCGAAGACCGAGCTGTTACGGTACTGGATCGAATAGCTCAGGCTCAAGCTGCATTGTTTTGGTAGTTATTGAATTTACCAGATTCCAGTCCACCAAAACAAAGCGCTTAAGACGCTTTTTGTATTATGTCATTTTTCCGCGTTTAATGTCTTCGGAGCGACACGCTTTCGCGTTCGGCAAATTGTGCTATCAGATGCTGCGAGCGGCATAAAGCGCACGATTGCCTCCGCTTTCCCCACCACGACAAGTCGTGTCGGGGACCCCATGAAAGCATGCGGGGAGGATTATATCTCTTCCTTGATCAGGTAGTCGTTACGGGACTGGGAGTTGCGGATGATGAGCTCGCCAAGGAAACCGGCGAGGAACAACATGCAACCGAGGATCATCATCAGGATGCTGATGTGGAAGTACGGATTGACACCCAGCAACATCGACGTGCCGACGGTACACAAGGCGTGGATCTTCATGCCTGCCACCACACAGATAGCTATCGCGCCGATGAGGAACATCAGGCTGCCCACCAAGCCGAAGAAGTGCATCGGCTGCTTGCCGAACTTATTCAGGAACCAGATGGTCATCAGGTCGAGGTAGCCGTTGACGAAACGGTTCATGCCGAACTTCGACTCGCCGAACTCGCGCTTGCGGTGCTGGACGACTTTCTCGCCGATCTTGGTGAAACCGGCGTTCTTTGCCAGATACGGTATATACCGGTGCATCTCGCTGAAGACCTCAATGTTCTTGACCACATCCTTGCGATACGCCTTCAGCCCGCAGTTCATGTCGTGGAGTTGGATCCCCGTCACGCGTCGCGCCGTGGCATTGAACAGCTTGCTGGGCAGGTTCTTCGTCAAGGCATTGTCGTAGCGCTTCTGCTTCCATCCGCTGACCAGATCGTAGCCGTCCTCCATGATCATCCTGTAGAGCTCGGGGATCTCGTCGGGCGAGTCCTGCAGGTCGGCATCCATGGTGATCACCACATCGCCTTGGGCAGCCTGAAATCCGCAATGAAGCGCAGCCGACTTGCCGTAGTTACGGCGGAAGCAGATGCCATGGACAACTGCGTTGTCATTGCTGATTGCTGATTGCTGATTGCTGATTGCTTGGATGACCTGCCACGAGTTGTCGGTTGAGCCGTCGTTGACGAAGATGATCTCGCAGGAGAACTTGTTCTCCTTCATCACGCGGGCGATCCACTCATACAGTGGCGGCAAGGACTCCGCCTCGTTATACAGAGGTATAATGACCGATATATCCATTATCCTATTTCGCTAATATTGATTAGTTCTTTCTCGTTGATGAGATAAATATCCTTTCCCTCGAGGCTGAGTATTCCCTCCTGCGCAAACTGCGAGAGCGTACGGATAGCGTTGGCGGTGGTCATGTTACTCATGTTCGCCAGGTCTTCGCGGCTGACATGCGCCGCGAGGGTGTGACCATCGGCAGCGTAGCCGTAATGGATGACCAGCGAGTGGATAGCTTCCGCCAGACGTCCGCGCAGGTGCTTCTGCGTGAGGTTCACCTGCCGCATATCACTCATGGCGAGGTCGTGCGCCATATCCTCCAGCAGACGGTAACAGAAGTTATTGTTACGGAGCATCAGGTCGTGGAACGCCTCGGTATCCACACTGTAGAACACACAATCCTCCAATGCAGCGGCGCAAGTGGTGTGAGTATCACCGGCTATGGTTGAACGATAGCCGAAGAAGTCACCCGGCTTGTGCAGACGGATGATCTGCGGACGCGTACCCAGCGCCTCAATGAAGATGCGCACCTTGCCGCTGACCAGCAGCAACACGCCGTCAGGCGTATCACCTTCACGGTAGATAATCTCGTTTTTCTTGTACATCACGAGGCTCAGATGTGACTCTACATACAGCCTCTGCTCAAACGTTAATGTTGCCCAAATAGGGTTGATCTCCCAGAGAGGTGGGATATCCAATGCTACCTTGCGTTTAATCATAGTTTATATGTTAAGCGTTTACCTTAAAGACATATTCGGCTGCAAAGGTACAACTTTTTTTTCAAATATGCAAATAAAAGTTACTTTTTTTACTATAAATGTCACTTTATTCACTTTATTTGTATTTTCGAACAAGCGTTCTACTTCTTTTTTGTACATTTGCAGCGAAAAAAACAAGCGCACGCCAAGAATCTGCAAAGTTTAGCACGATTTTTGCTTGCGCAATATATATTGAGTATTCTATTTACGCTAAAAATAAAGAGATAATAATGGAAAAAGAATTGAACACAAGACATTACTTGGCATTTTTGCAAGACACGATGCATCGCCGTTGGGACAATCTCGCTTTGGCGGATTTTGACGGTGTGAACCGTTACAACTACTCCGATCTGGCTCGTGAGATTGAGCGTCTGCATCTGACCTTTGAGTTGATGGGCGTCAAGCCGGGTGACAAGATCGCACTTTGCGGCCGTAACTGCGCCAACTGGGCTGCTACGTTCCTCGCCGTTGTATCGTACAAAGCCGTGGTGGTCAGTATCCTGCCGGACTTCACGGGCGAGGGAATAGAAGGCCTCGTCAATCACTCGGAGGCTGTACTGCTGTACGTCGGACCGAATGTACGCAAGAAGGTCACCCCCGCGAACATGCCGGGCTTGAAAGCCGTGGTGTACATGGATGAGTACTCGCTGGACTATATCGCCAACGACAAACTCAAGAAAGCCTATGAGAGCGTTGACGCCGAGATGGCGAAGAAGTTCCCGAACGGCGTAAGCGTTGATGTGGTGGATGCCTACCCGACCGACAACATGGACGAGCTGGCAATCATCAACTACACCTCCGGCACGACCTCCGCACCGAAGGGCGTCATGCTCACGCACCTGAACCTGTCGGGCAACGTGGACTTTGCAGCACACCGCATCCCGCACCGCCCGGGTGACACCGAGCTGTCGATGCTGCCTATAGCACATATGTTCGGACTGATGTACGAGTTCCTCTACCAGTGCTGCGAGGGTGCAGAGACGTACTTCCTCACCGGCGCACCGACACCGTCGGCGCTGATGAAGGCGTTCGCCGAAGTACACCCGTTCATGATCCTGACTGTACCTCTGGTGATCGAGAAGATCATCAAGAAGAAAGTGCTGCCGGTGATCAATAAGCCGCTGATGAAAGTGCTGTGGCACACACCGGGCATCCGCCTGATCATCCGCAAGAAAGTCAACCAATCCCTCATGCAAGCCTTCGGCGGCAAGCTCCGCTACCTGATCATAGGCGGCGCTGCGCTCAACGGCGAAGTGGAGCAGGTGCTCAAGGATATCAAGTTCTGCTACTGCGTAGGCTACGGCATGACGGAGTGCGCACCGCTAATCTCCTACGAGGATTGGTGGAAATTCAAGTTCCACAGTTGCGGTAAGGACTTGGATCAATGCCACGTGCGTATTGACAGCGAAGATCCGCTGCATATCGACGGCGAGATTCAGGTCAAAGGTATCAACGTGATGAAGGGCTACTACAAGAACGAGGAAGCCACCAAGGCAGTGTTCACCGAAGACGGTTGGATGCGTACCGGCGACCTCGGCATACTGGATGAGGAAGGCAACATCTTCATCAAAGGCCGCAGCAAGAACATGATCCTCGGTCCTTCGGGACAGAACATCTACCCCGAGGAGATTGAGGACAAGCTGAACTCGCTGCCGTGCGTTGTGGAGTCGGTGGTTGTTGACCGCGATCACAAACTCGTAGCACTCGTTTATCCCGACACCTCTGCCGATGGCAAGAAACAGCTGGCTGAAGGTCAGACGCTCGAGCAACTGATGGACGAGAACCTGAAAGCTCTCAACGCCGCTATGCCGGTTTATAGCAAGGTTACCGCCATCGAGCTGGTGGACAAAGAGTTCGAGAAAACACCGAAACGCAGTATCAAACGTTTCATGTACAAGTAAGACGCAAGTTATATACAAGACAACCGCACACTCATTCGGGTGTGCGGTTGTTTGTTGTGTATCGCGGATAGCTGTCCCCTACTCTTACACGATATTCGGCAGGTACTCCAGCACAGCTTTCATGTTCGGCAAGAACGCATCAGGTTTCCACTGCGCAAAGTCGTCATAGCCCAGCGGCCCGGTATTCACGATGATCGTGAACAGGTCGGCAGCGCGTGCGGCTTGCAGTCCGAGGGGCGCATTCTCAATCACGCAGCACTCTTCCTTTGGCAGGCCGCTCTTCTCCCAGGCTTTGAGATAAGGCTCGGGGCGCGGTTTGCCGTGCGGGCACTCAAACGCCGTGATCATCCGCTCGCGCACGAAGATGCCCGGGAACGCACGGTTGAGCTGATCGAGCAGGGTGAGTTGCGCACTGCCTGTGACGAGCCAGATCTGGGTGTCAGGTATAGCCTTGATGGCTTGCAGCACTTCGTAGGCGCCGGGCATAGGCTGTGCACCACCGAGCTGGACGAACATCTCACCTTTCTCCTTGTAGAACGCATCGACCTCCTCCAAACTGACTTGGCGGTCGGGCATCTGCTGCTTATAGGTGTTCAGTATGACGTCGCGGCTCGTGCAGCCCTCAGCCATATAGCAGTCGCGCTGGGTGAAGTGCAGACCATGACGTGCCATAACAATCTCCCACGCCCGTGCATGATTAGGCATCGAGTTGAACAGCACACCGTCCATGTCGAAGAAAAAGCCCTTCTTCATTTATAATTCAAAATTAAAAATTAAAAATTAAGAATTATTGATGTTGTTCTCTTAATAAGTCATTGACGGTCTTCACGGGATTGAAGGTCGATACCGGTACTTCGACGAAGATCGTGTTCCACTTCGACATAGCTCCGTTCCAGAGTCCCGGAAGCTCGAGAGCTTGCAGCTCGCGACCGTCCTTCGACTTCTGCGAGATGAAGCCAGTCTTCGGATCAACGTACTTCAACAGGTCAAACGGCTTGCCTTCGTAATCCTTGATCGCGCAAACGAGATCCACGGGGTTGAAGTACTTCGACTTAGCCATCAACTCCTTGTCAGGAATCTGTACGGACTCGAGGATCTGGTTGCTGATCGAGCCGTCTTCCTCACGTACGCGGAACGGTCCGCCACCGGGCTCGCCGGTGTTACGAACAACGCCACAGACGCGGATAGGACGATTCAAGCGAGCGCGCTCTTCATCGCTCAAACCGGGCTTACGCAGCTCTTCGAACACGCGTTTCTGCTCGGTAACAAGCACACCGGCAAGCAGTTGCTTGAACTCCACGGTCGAGGCTTTCAGGCGATCAGGAACGACATTGTCGATATTCTTGATGAACACGACATCAGCGTCTTGCTCATTCAGGTTCTCGATGAGTGCGCCGTGACCACCCGGACGGAACAGCAGTTTGCCGTCAGCCGTACGGAACGGCGTGCCGTCAGGATTTGCGGCGAGCGTGTCGGTCGAAGGTTTCTGCTCCGAGAAGGAGATATTGAACTTCACACCATACTTCGCTTCGAGTTTCTGCAGGTTGTCGGCAATATGCTTGCGGAACAGAGGCAGATGATCGTGCGACACGGTGAAGTGGATGTTCACCTCGCCGTTGGATGCAGCGTAGAGTGCGCCCTCAACCATGTGCTCCAGAGCCGGAGTACGTGCGCCGTCGCGGTACGAGTGGAACAGAAGCAGACCCTTAGGCAGATTGCCGTAGTTCATGTCTTTCAACAGGAAGCGCACAGCCTCTTGACCATCCTTGCCGGCAAGTTGTTTGCCGAAAGCGAACTTCGATATATTATCCAGGAACTCGCGGATGAACGGCGTTTCCACACCATTGTCGAGGTACTCGAACAGGTTCTTGAACATACGCGATGCAGCACCCGATGCCGGAACGAACTTCAGTACTTTATGTCCCTCGGCGAGGTAGTTCTGCCAAGCGGCGATGAACTCTTTACGCTCGGCTACTGACGGGCTGATAACGCCCTTATGCAGCGCTGCCGGTTCCACGATGTCCAGTACGGGGAAGCCCTTCTGGAAACACTTCAATTGCTCTTCCGCCTTCTGTACGGAGATACCACGAGCAGAGAGTTGCTCGATGTCTTGTTGGGTAAAGTTCATGGCTATAGAAATTTAAAATTAAAAATTTCGAATTAAGAATTACAAATTAAGAATTGCGTCGGTGAGTGCAGCGATGGCGGGTTTGTCGGCTTCTTTCATCGCGCCGCGCAGCGTAACGACAGGCTCAACGATCTCGACATTAGTCATCGGCTCAATCATCGCGCGCATGACTTTGGCTGCGGCAGGTGCCCACGAGCCGTTCTCGACGAGTGCAATGCGGCGGTCACGATAGCCCTTGAGTTGCAGTTTGTGCAAGAACGCGTGCATCGGCGGGAACAGATCGGCATCGTACGTGCATGCGCAGAGGATCATCTTGCCGTAACGGAACGCATCCTCGACAGCCTCCGCCATATCGTCGCGCGTGAGGTCGGTGAAAGCGACCTTGAGACCTTTCTCACGCAGCCGGTCGGCTATATACTCCGCAGCTTTCAGCGTATTGCCGTGGATAGAAGCCGACACAACGAACACGCCTTCGGTCTCCACACCGTACGCGCTCCAGATTGTATAGAGGCGCAGGGCTTCGTCGCGTTTCTCGCCCTCGAGTACAGGACCGTGCAGCGGAGCGATGCTGTCGATAGCCAGCGCGGTAATCTTCTTGAGCACCGTCTGCACCTGCACACCGTACTTGCCGACGATATTGAAGTAGTAGCGGCGAGCCTCGCAAGCCCAGTCATCAACATCGGCATCATAGACGCCGAACTTACCGAACGCGTCAGCAGAGAACAGAATCTTCTCTTCCTCGCAATAGCTCATCAGCACCTCCGGCCAGTGGATCATCGGCGCAGCAATGAAGCGCAACGTCAGACCGCCGAGGTCGAGCACGTCGCCCTCCTTAACAATCTGCACATTACCATACTCCATACCGAACTGACGGAGCATATTCTCGGCAATCTTCGAGCAGACAATCTGCACGTTCGGATAGATCTGCACGAAACGTGCTATCGACCCCGAGTGATCGGGCTCCATGTGATGAACGACCAGATAATCCGGCGTACGTCCCATGAGCGACTTCTCGAGTTTGTTCAGCCACTCGTCCGTGCAACGCGGGTCTATCGAGTCCAGTACAGCTACCTTGTCAGCAGCCAGCAGGTAGGAGTTATAACACATTCCATCAGGCAAAGCGTACTGCCCCTCGAACAGGTCTAAAGTCTGGTCATCACAACCGATATAGGAGATAGATTTCATATCATTTAGGATTTCAGTATTTGCGATTTAGTATTTGTGGGTGCAAAGATACAAAAAATATCGCAAAAAAGCAAACATTAAGGCGAAAAAATTTGCACTTTTGAAAAATATTCCGTAATTTTGTGCCAAACAGAGAAAAATCGCTAAACTGTTAAGCTGATAAGTTGTTAAATTGTACATATGTTATCCAACTCAGACCAACAAGAGATACTTCGTCGCCGGACGTTTGCCATCATCTCGCACCCGGATGCCGGTAAGACGACCCTGACCGAGAAACTCCTACTCTACGGCGGCGCTATCCATGTAGCCGGCGCCGTCAAGTCGAACAAGATCCGCAAGACTGCCACCTCCGACTGGATGGAGATAGAGAAGCAACGTGGCATCAGTGTGGCTACCTCCGTCATGGGCTTTGACTACCAGGACTACCACATCAATATCCTTGACACCCCGGGTCACCAGGACTTTGCCGAAGATACGTTCCGCACGCTGACGGCTGTGGACAGCGCAATCGTGGTGATCGACAGCGCCAAGGGTGTAGAGACGCAGACGCGCCGCCTGATGGAAGTCTGCCGGATGCGCAAGACGCCCGTGATGGTGTTCATGAACAAGATGGACCGCGAGGGCAAAGACCCCTTCGATCTGATGGACGAGGCGGAGAAAGAGTTGGGTATTCACTGCACGCCCGTGACGTGGGCAAACGGTCAAGGTCTGCGCTTTGAGTCGGTCTTTGCAATTGACAACCGCCCCGACAATCTGAGCGAGAAGCTGCAAGAAGACTTGGAGATGATTGACGGAGTCTATCCGGCATTTGACCGCGAGGCGTACCTGCGCGGAGATCTGGCACCGGTGTTCTTCGGCTCAGCGTACAAGACGATTGGCGTACAGGAGCTGCTGGACTTCTTTGTCAAGAACGCTCCGAGTCCCCGTCCCGTGAAAGCCGAGGAACGCACTGTTGAACCGATGGAGGACAAGTTCACGGGATTCTGCTTCAAGATCCACGCGAACATGGATCCGAACCACCGCTCGTGTATTGCGTTCTTCAAGATCTGCTCCGGCAAGTTCGAGCGTAATACCTATTATTCGCACGTGCGTAAGGGGCAGCAGATGC
>Ga0310786_10004895_pt1 | contig 18439 bp, 10 predicted proteins | sample AusTroGonzalo_MG_FD_203881 | JGI IMG/M metagenome (GOLD analysis project Ga0310786, IMG submission 203881) | Bovine rumen microbial communities from tropical cattle in Woodstock, Queensland, Australia - Gonzalo_03 (v2) (version 2) | ecosystem: Host-associated > Mammals > Digestive system >... | reverse complement strand
GAAGATCGGTGGCTCGGCCTTTTCCAAGTGCTCGTCGCTGAAAGAGGTGATCATCAACTCCCCCGCCCCCCCCTCCATCTCTAACAGCACATTCAAGGGCACCGCTCCCACCTTCATCATCCCGCGTGGCAGTCTGTCCGTTTACATAGCAAATAAAGACTGGAAGAACATCTCCGGCTACAAAGAAAAATAATTCTAATAGTTTATAGTTTAAAGTTTATAGTTTATAGATGATTACTTCTATAGGCAGTTTGCGAATGGCGTGCAAGGTTATCATCTATAAACTATAAACCATCAACTATAAACACAAAAAACATAAAAATGCAGTTATATCCCAAGATGATAATGGACGCGCTGGCGACGGTCACGTATGCCGGCACGAAGAAAAACCTCGTGGAAAGCGGCATGGTGGCAGATACGCCAGCCATCGCTGCTCCCTCCGCTGAGGGCGAACCCTGGAAAGTCAAAGTCGTACTGGAATTCCCCCGCGACACCGATCCCTTCCTCAAATCGACCGTCAAGGCTGCCGAGGCCGCGATCAAGTATTATTGTAAGAAGGAGTCAGGAGTCGGGAGTCAGGAGTCAGGAGAGGTTGAGGTAGAGATTGTCACCGAGTTCAAGTCAAAGCCCCGTCCAGAGGTGGGTCAGATGCTGCCAGGTGTGAAGAACATCATCGCCGTCAGCAGTGGCAAGGGGGGTGTCGGCAAGAGCACCGTCTCTGCCAACCTCGCCATCGCACTCGCACGTCTCGGCTATCGTGTGGGACTGCTCGATACCGACATCTTCGGACCCTCCATGCCCAAGATGTTCCACGTCGAAGACCAGCGGCCCTACGCTGTGAATAAAGACGGACGCGACCTTATCTGTCCCATCGAGCAATACGGTGTCAAACTGCTCTCCATCGGCTTCTTCGTCTCCCCCGATACCGCCACCCTTTGGCGCGGCGGCATGGCCACCAGTGCACTGAAACAGCTCATTGCCGATGCAGACTGGGGCGAGCTCGACTATTTCATCCTCGACACACCCCCAGGCACCAGCGACATCCACCTGACACTGCTGCAGACACTTCCCATCACGGGTTCCGTCATCGTCAGCACACCGCAAGCCGTAGCCCTCGCCGACGCCCGCAAAGGAGTCGACATGTACCGCAACGAGAAGGTCAACGTGCCCATCCTCGGACTGGTGGAGAACATGGCGTGGTTCACCCCTGCCGAACTGCCTGAGAACCGTTACTACATCTTCGGCAAGGAAGGCTGTAAGCGTCTGGCAGAAGAGATGAACGTGCCCCTGCTGGCACAGATCCCCATCGTGCAGAGCATCTGCGAGAGTGGTGACAACGGCACCCCCGCCGCCCTCAGCAGCGACACTGCCACAGGCCTCGCTTTCATCAACCTCGCCCAGGCCGTCGTCACTGTTGTCAATCGCCGTAACAAGGAAAAGCCCGCTACGCAGATCGTTGGAACGAAATAAACAGTATCGGGGTCGCATCACTGCGACCCCGATACCAATAAACCAACCAATTAACTAATTAACAATAACCTAATTAATATGTATGAAAAAACTAACTATGATCAAACTGTCTATGTCTTGACGAGTCATCAGACTGTCTTGTTTTGACGATGCAAAGGTACGGACAAAGCCCGACATCTGCAAATCTATTCAGCAAACCCGCCGAAATCTTCAGCGAAACCGTTTCCCCTCCTGAGTAGGAGGGGTGCCCGTAGGGCGGGGTGGTCTGATCCGCCTCCCCCACACTATCAGGGATGCCTTGCAAAGGAGTAAAGAATGCCTTCTAACGTTGTTGGAGATGCCTGTTATACCCCCTAAACAGGCATCGTTTACTCTGTTACTAAGCATCCCTTACTGTGTTGGAAGGCATCTCCACGACCCTTAAGTATATATACTTACAAACGCACCCTCGATTTTGCTATGTCCAGATAGCAAAATTAGCACGTTTTAATAATTTTACTACGTACTCATCATTTTTGCCTCATCCCTCACATTTTCTTCCGAAACCGCTTTATACAAAGGGGAAAGAGCATGTGAGGGGTGCTAAAGACTCCTCACATATCCCTCACATAACCCTCACACCATCCCCCCCATTGGGTCACTTCAAAAATGTGAGGGTTCATGTGAGGGATGATGTGAGGGTTATGTGAGGGATGAGGTGAGGGATAAATTTCTCGAAACCCTTTTAAATAAAGGATTTTTGCTCAAGAATGTGAGGGATGGAACGAAGTAGGGGAAGCGGCTAACGCCGTGCCTTCAGCTGGAGGCGGAGTTCGCGCTTCTTGCGGAGGTGGGCCAGACGCGCCTGGGCATGGCGGCGGGAGAGACGTACCTCGAAGCTGTAGACCACACAGGCCATGCAGAGATAGAACACCACAAGTCCCCAGAGACAACGTACCTCCGTAACAACATCGCCAAGCGTAGCGCCCATCGTGTTCATACGGACATAGGCCCTCACGCCGAAGGTGCTGGGGAAGAGCCAGGAGACGCCCTGCCAATAGCCCGGGATAGCCGACTGTGGCCACGAGATGCCACTAAGGAACAGCAGGGGCAGTGAGATGAACACCACGAGGAGCATGACATTCTCACGATAGTGCACCAGACAAGAGACGGTCATACCGAAGAACACGCACGACAAGAGGTAGGGTATCATCAGTGCCAGCAGGTCTTGCCAGGTGGCCAGTTGGATGAAATGGAAGAGTCGCGGCACGACGATCGTGAGGAAGGCACCCATCACGGCATAGACCATCACATAACAGAGTGACTTTCCCGTCACGATACGCCCCACCCCACTATAACACTTATGGATAGGTACCAAATCACTGTAACGGCTCCATTCGCGGGCCGTACCTGCCGCCAGTCCGATACCCAGCACGAGTGTCTGCTGAAGGATCAGCATGAGCACAGCAGGCAGAATCGACGTACCATAACCGCCCTGGGGATTGAACATCGGCACGTCTTCAAAGTCCAGCGGACGCGAGGTGATGAGGTCTTCGCGGACAGTATAATTCCCTGCCACCTTCGCCTGGATCTCCTCACCCATCTTCTGGGTGACCGCCACAGACGTCATGTAAATGGCCTTATAGGCCAGTATGAGGGCCATGTCGCAATACACGCTGACAGTGGCCTGCTCCATGCGGTTGATGTGGGTGTCGAAGTCGGAGGGGATGAGGTAGATGCCTTTCACTATCTGACGACTAACGAGCGACTGGGCATCGTCGAGGTCCTCGGCATAGCAGACAATCTTGACATCGGGTGAGGCATCACAGAGTCTGACAAACTCACGTGACAAGTGGGAGTGCGACTGGTCGACAACCACCACAGGCACATCGTGCACCACCTCATTATTGTAGATCCACGAATAGAGCAGCGGATAGGCAAGGGGTACGATGATGAAGAAGATCAGCACACCCTCGTCGCGGAACACCTGCTTCATCTCGAAACGCCACACATAGGCGGCATCCTCCAACCAGTTGTATATCTTACGGAATATAGACATAGGTGAGCATTGCGTTTTTAATCTTATAGATAACGAACCAGGGCAGCAGCGTGAAGCCTACGAGGGCCACGAGGTGGAACCACGCATCGATGAGCGGATAGCCGTTGAACACCGTGATCTGATAGAGCATGTAATAGTGGCGCAGCGGGAAGAGCCACGTGAGTGACTGTATCGGCGTATCCATTCCCATCACGGGGAAGGCGGAGCCTGCCAGTGAGAAGCTGAGGACGCCCCAGAGTGAGCACACACTCATCGACATGCGGAGCGACGGCATCAGTCCGAAAGCGAAGATGCCGAAGCCGATGGAGCTGAATACCTCCAACAGGGCCAGGAGCACAATATACCACCACCCACCGACATGGGGGAAGTGGAGCACGTCGTAGATATAGAACTCATAGAAGAAGATGAGCAATAGGAATACCACTGCCTGAGGCAGGAACTTGCCGAGGATGGCGACGACGATATTGTTGTCGGCCTTGCCCATCCACTCCTTACCACGCCCGAACTTCAGTTCCATACCCAACGAATAGGCCGAGATGAGGAACATGAACAGCATCATCACACCAGGCACGAAGACGGTGGAGAGATACAGGTTGTAGTTCGTCCAGGGATTGGCCACCTGATGGAGGTCGATCCTGATGGGTTGGATAAAGGCCATGATCTGGTCGTGCGTATAGCCCTTGGCCTGCATCGTGGCCTGTCCGACGGCTGCCGAACCGAGGTTTGAGATGACCTTCATATCCTTCATCAGCAACGAGCCTGACATCACCGACGACATATTATAATAATAGGAGATCTTCGGACGACGGGAAGAGAGCAAAGCGTCTGTTGTACCCTTGGGGATGTAGAGGAAGGCGTATATCTCGTTCTCCTGGACGGCACGACGAGCAGCAGCGACACTCGGGAAACGGGCCACCACCTCTGAGCTCTGGAAGGCGTCGAGGCGACGGACCAGACTGCGTGTGGTTGTGGTGTTGTCGAGGTCGACGATACCCACGGGCATATCCTCAGGCAGGCCTTCCCTCATCAGCGACGTGAAGAAGAACAATGCCAGCAACGGGAATACGACCATGCTGAAGAAGTAAATGCGATTCACATACAGAATCTTGCATTCACGTCGCGCTACCGTCAGGATCAAGAATAGATATTTCATCTCAACTATTTATCAAGAATTAGAGAATTACAGAATTTTACTTTTTTCATTAATTCTCAAATTCTCTAATTCTTGATAATCAAAGACATTCCGGGACGGAGGCCGTCGAGCTTCTCTACGGGACGGGCCTTTACCTCGAAGGTCTTCAGGTCGTACTGACCGTTGGCCTTCGTGGCCTTCCACACGGCATACGAGCCCTGATCCTTCAGGTAGTACACCTTCATCTTGATCTCCTTGTTGAAAGCCGGTACGAACACCATAAACTCAGAGCCCACCTTCATGCCATTGAGCTGATCCTCACGCACATTAAACGTGCCCCACATATCGTCCATCACGGCAATCGACATGATCGGAGAACCAGTACCTACGAGCTCGCCCACCTTCGGATAGATATTGGACACCTCACCCTCTTTCTGGGCGATCTGCACCGTCTCGTGGATATAGCTGTTTACCTCCTGCACGGCTCCCTTGGCACGTCCCACCTGGGCGGCAGCGGCGAGCTTGTCCTCCATACGGGCACCATTGACGGCCATGTCGTACTGGCTCTGGGCGGCCTTCATCTGAGCCTCCATCGCCTTGTAGTTAGCATAGACCTCATCACGCTTCTGGGCACTCATCACACCCTCGTCGTAGAGACGCTGGATGCGCTGGTACGATTTCTCGGCGATCTCGAAGCCAGCCTTCGCCTGCTGGAGTACACTGTATGCACCCTGAATCTGTTCCTTGCGGGCTCCGTTCTGGGCCTTCAACTCGAGGGCGGCAGCAGCACTCTCGGCACTGCGGGCCTGCTCCATCTTCGCACGTACCTCGGGGGCATCGAGGATAGCCAGGGTGTCACCTGCCTTCACATAGTCGCCCTCACTCACACGGAGTTCGAGGATACGACCAGGAACCTTACTCGACACACGGTATTCCGTCACTTCCACCTGTCCCTGAATGATATCGGGATCGCGGTCAAGGGCGAGGAATCCGATCAGTGCCACGATAATCACGACTGCTATAAATCCGCCTACGGCGAGCAGAATGTTGTTATGTTGACTCTTTGCTGACATAATATATTTTTTGTTTACTGTTTACAGTTTACGGTTTACAGTTGATTACTTCTATTGTCAGAACGGCTTGCCAGCATATCATCTGTAAGCTGTAAACCGTCAACTGTAAACTAAGAATTTATTCCAGGATGCCCAGTGACTTCTGGAGGTCGACCTGTGAGAGACGGACATCGATCTCGGCGTCGATCTTCTGCGACTGTGCCTGGAGCCAGGCCGTCTGCGCCTCCATCACGGTAGTAGGACTGATGACGCCCTCCTGGAAGCCGAGGTTCGCCGTACGCAGGTTCTCGTCGGCACGGGCAATACTCGACTGTGCCATCGTAAGCTTCTTGTTCGCCTCGTTCACACGGAACGTGTTCTGGTTCACTTGTAGCTCAATCTTCTCACGGGCCTCCTGCAACTCAAGGTTGGCGATGCTCGTGGCACCTTTCGACGCACGTACCTTATACATCACGTCGCCCCAGTTCCAGATGGGCACACGCACCAGCACACCCACATTCCAAAAGCCCTTGAACTTCCGTTCGAAGCCATTAAACAGACTGGGGTTCGTCACGGCATAGCCTCCTGTCACGGCAACCATCGGCAGGTTTCCTGCCTTGAGGATGTTGGTAAGCTGCTTGGAGAGTTTCACACCTCCCTCGAGCATCTTCAGCTCAGGACGATTCCCTATGGCCGTCTCCACATCGAGTTCTGGCGTCAGCTCCACCACGGCAATATTATCGGTATCCTCATCAGCCAGGATGACACTCTCACTGATGGGCAGGCCAATGGTCTGACAAAGCAGCATCCGCGAGAGCACAAGACCGTCGTTCACCTTCTGGAGCGTCATCTCAGCCTCGTTCACCTTCACCTCAACAGAGAGTCCGTCGCTACGGGTGGCCACACCTTCCTCGATCATCTTATTCACGTCGGAAGAGAGTTTCTTCACCAAATCGAGATAGCCCTGGGCGAGACGCTGTTTATGTTTCAACGACACCACCTGCCAGTACACCCGATCCGTGTTGTAGAGCGTGCCCTGACGACGGGCCTCGGCGGAGTTATCCTGCATCTCTTCGTTGATGTCGGCCATCTTGTTCAGGGCGATGATACTTCCACCCAGAAACACGGGCTGTACCACCATCACCGTTCCTGCAAAGAGATGACGGGTGTCTGTGTCGAGGGCATCGACGAGACTCTGTCCGATACCATTCAACTGACCACCAATCTTCTGCATCTCCTCGCCACCGAGTTTCTGTAGGTCCTCCAGTTTCAGACCCATCGTGCTCAGCATCAAGTTGACATTCTCCATCGGCAGACCGCTCACAAACTTTGAAAGGTCTGACTGCATGCCACCCACCATCGCATCACCCAGATACGGCAGTGTGGCCTTCTGCTGGTCGTTGAGCAGGGAGATCTCCCTACTGGTGTACTGGTATGTGCCGAGGGCACTTACATGGGGCAGGTATTTGGTGCGTGCCGACTTGCGGAGATTCTCCGCAATGTCCTGCTTTACCTTCGCCACGCCCATCTGCCTGTTGTTGCGCAGGGCCATCGCCCTACAGCTGTCAAGCGTCAGCAACCGCTGAGCACTGACAGGCAACGCCACCCCAACAACCAGTAAAACACAAAACTTTTTTATCATACTTATTATTTTATATTTCCTCCACTTTTTTTCACCACGGATTTCATGTAAAATCCGTTTCATCCGTTGTCGTTATTCAAAGTTAAATGTCCGTGAGCCGATCATGTGTCCGTCAGCGAAGACAGACACACGGTACTGGCCCTTCTCCAACATCTGGATAACTGGCCAATAGACTGACACACTCGTCTCCTCACCCGTGTACTCCACTACCCTACGGGCGGAGCACTCCAGTTGACGATTCTCGAAGGGGAAGGTTCCGCCACCACCGAGCACGTTACCACCAGGATTCTGGATGCGCACATAGATGGTACGGTTACCGTTGGAAGCCGTCACATTACGGGTGATGGTGAAGTTCACCTGCATCTTTGCACAGTCCTTTACCTTCGGTTTCTTCATCGCCTTGTCTTTCCTGTCGAGCAGCGTCAGACTGATGTTTGTCGCGTCGAGCTGGGCTGCGATGGCCACCTTTTCCGAGAGCGATGCCTTCTCGCTGCTCAAGCCCACCACCTGTTGCGTACGCTGTTCGAGCTCTGCCGTCACACGGGTATTCTCGCGCTTCAGATTCTCGTTCAGACGGTTCAGTGAGTCTATCTGCATCACGTAGTCGCGCAGTACGGCCCGCACCGTGGCGAGTTCCCGTTTCAAGCGTGCTATCTCACGGGCATCGTCGGCCTTGACACGCTTCAGTTCCTCCAACAGCTTCTGCGTCTTCAACTGTTCCTCAGTAAGCTGGGCAATGATAGAGTCGTTATTGATCTGTGTCTTCATCTCGCTATACTGCAAGGCGAAGCGCTCATATTCGTTTTCCATTTCCTGTTTGTCGAGGGCTGCCAGCTCCTGCATATCCTGATTCACCTGTTTCTGTTCCTGCAGACTCAGGAACAGCCAAACAGCACCAGCCAACAAAACAAGAATCACCACTACGAGGAGTGGCGTAATATATTTCTTCATTTTTTTCTCTTTAAATCGGTTGCAAAGATACACATTTCCACTTAAACAGCAAAGATTTTTAATAAAAGTTTGGTCATTTCAACTTAATTCACTATATTTGCGGAGTCAAAAGACGACGATGCCTATGCGAAAAGATAGTTTTCTGTACAGGGCATATCACCTCTATGCCGACGGATTTCGTTCGATGCAGCTCGGACGAACACTGTGGGCCATCATCCTCATCAAACTGTTCATCATCTTTGTGGTGCTGAAGTTGTTCTTCTTCCCCAACTTCCTGAAGACCCACGCTGAAGGCGACGAGGCGGGCTTCGTTGCCACGGAGCTCACCGACCGCGCAGCACCAGATTAAAACTGACCACGAAAAAGAAAATATGTGTTACAAAATAATTTATGTATGATTAACAACCTCTTTCTAAACATTGATGCCGGGACCATTGACTGGTCGCGGGCGCAGTTCGCCCTTACGGCAATCTATCACTGGCTCTTCGTGCCTCTGACCCTCGGGCTGGCGGTCATCATGGGCATTGCAGAGACGTATTACTACCGCACAAAGGATGAGTTCTGGAAGGAAACTGCCCAGTTCTGGCAGAAACTCTTCGGTGTGAACTTCGCCATGGGCGTCGCCACGGGTCTTATCCTTGAGTTCGAGTTCGGAACCAACTGGAGTAACTACTCCTGGTTCGTGGGTGACATCTTCGGAGCCCCACTGGCTGTCGAGGGTATCGTGGCCTTTTTCATGGAGTCAACCTTCGTAGCCGTGATGTATTTCGGTTGGAAGAAGGTATCTCCAGGCTTCCACCTCGCCTCCACATGGCTCACAGGTCTGGGTGCAACCATCTCCGCCTGGTGGATCCTCGTGGCCAACGCCTGGATGCAGTATCCTGTGGGCTGTGAGTTCAACCCTGACACCATGCGCAACGAGATGGTATCGTTTGCCGAGGTGGCGCTATCGCCTTTCGCCGTATCGAAGTTCTGTCACACCGTCACCTCCGCCTGGATTATCGGCGCCATCTTCTGTGTGGGTGTCTGCTGCTGGTATCTGATGAAGAAGCGCCACACGAAACTCGCCATCGAGAGCATGAGGATTGGCGCATGGGTAGGACTGGTGGCTGCGCTGCTGGCTGCTGCCACAGGTCATAAGTCGGGTATGGATGTGGCTGAGGTACAGCCCATGAAACTGGCTGCGATGGAGGCCCTCTATAACGGTGGTACGGAACAGGGACTGACAGCCATTGCCTGGGTGAATCCCTTCTGCCAGCCTGACTATCAGAACGAGGAGGCAGCTCCGCTGAAGATCGATATCCCCTATGGTCTGTCCATCATGGCCACCAACGACCCCAAAGGCTTCGTGCCGGGCATCAACGATATCCTCAACGGATACACTCGTCCTGACGGCACTGTGGAACCCTCCATCGACGAGAAGATAGAACGGGGTAAGAAGGCCATCCAGGCCCTCGCAGGCTATCGTCAGGCAAAGTTCGCTTCCAGCGACAACGGTGAGATTGCCGCTGCCCATCTGAAGGTGTTGCAGGAGAATATGCAGTACTTCGGCTATGGCTATATCAAGGACAAGAACGACATCGTGCCCTTTATCCCCGTCAACTTCTGGGCCTTCCGTATCATGGTGGGCTTAGGCTGTCTGTTTATCCTGTTCTTCGCTGCCATCCTCTTCGCCCTCTGGAAGAAGGATGTCACCACCCTGCCCAAATGGCACTACTGGGTGGCTATCCTCCTCATCCCATTGGGATATATCGGGTCTGAGTGTGGCTGGCTCGTAGCAGAGTTCGGACGTCAGCCTTGGACCATTCAGGATATGCTACCCACATGGGCTGCTGTCAGCGACCTCGACAGCGGAAGTGTCGCCCTGACCTTCTTCCTCTTCCTCATCCTCTTCTCCACCATGCTCGCCGTGGAGATCAATATCTTACTCAAACAAATCAAGAAAGGACCGTCACTATGACCTACGAATTCTTACAACACTACTGGTGCTTCATAGTATCACTTTTAGGAGCAATCCTCGTGTTCCTGCTCTTTGTGCAGGGTGCCAACTCCGTAGCCCGCAGTCTGGGCCAGACGGAAGAAGGGCGCAGACTTGTGTATAACTCCACTGGCCGTAAGTGGGAGTTCACTTTCACCACCCTCGTCACCTTCGGAGGTGCCTTCTTTGCCTCCTTCCCACTGTTCTATAGCACCAGCTTTGGCGGTGCCTACTGGCTCTGGATGATTATCCTCTTCACGTTCGTGCTACAGGCCGTCAGCTATGAGTTCCAAAATAAGATCGGCAATATCCTCGGACCCAAGACGTTCCAGTTCTTCCTGACGCTCAACGGTATCGTGGGACCATTACTCTTAGGCGGTGCCGTAGCCACGTTCTTCGAGGGTTCGAACTTCATCGTCGAGAAGAACAACCTCATCGATATCGAGGCTCTCACCCCAATCATCAGTCGTTGGGCGAATGCCAGTCACGGTCTCGATGCCCTGCTCAATCCCTGGGTGCTCGTGCTGGGCTTTGCCGTAGTGTTCCTGGCCCGTGTACTGGGTATCCTCTATGTGATGAACAATGTCAACGACGAGGATATCCGAAGCCGCGGCAGTGTGCGCCTCATCGGAGCCGCTGTACCCTTCGTCATCCTCTTCGTGGCCTACCTCGTACACCTGTTGCTGAAGGACGGCTACGCCTACAACGACGAAGGCTTCATCTACATGGAACCGTACAAGTACCTGACGAACTTCCTCGACATGTGGTATCTGCTTGTCATCTTATTAATTGGTGTGGTGCTCGTGCTCATCGGTATCGGCAAGACCATCATGTCGAAGAACTACATCGGTGGCATCTGGCCTGCAGGCATCGGGACGGTGCTGACGGTATTAGCCTTGTTGCTCTGTTCGGCATGGAACAACACCGCCTACTATCCCTCCACCGCCGACCTCCAGTCGTCGCTGACCATCCAGAACTCTTGTTCCAGTGAGTTCACGCTGACGACGATGTTCTATGTCTCACTGCTCGTTCCTTTCGTGCTGGCTTATATCATCTACGCCTGGCGCGCCATCGACAAGAAGAAGTTAGACAAAGAGGAGATCAAATCCGATCACGCCTACTAAAGGTTAAAAGGTAAAAAAGTAAAAAGGTAAAAAATTCCCCCGTCACGATTGGCGGGGGATTTCTTTTTACTTTATCACAATCTTGCGACCGTTTCTGATGTAGACACCTTTCTGGAGGGTGTTCTCATCGACCTTGCGACCACGGAGGTCGAAGATGTCGCCAGCAGCCTTATCTGCCTGCATTCCCTTGATCGCCGTAGGATCAGTGGGATCCGTAGGATTACTTGGGTCTGTAGGATCAGTAGGATCCTGTAAGTCTGGCGGGATGACGGTGATCGAATTGATGAGCAACGGACTCTCGCTTGACTTCATCAACAGCTTCAGGTTGCCTGGAGAAAGCAGCTCATAGATCTGTCCTGACGTCAGGTTGATAGTACCCTCGCTCATACCTAACAACTCCGGATTAATGAGTTGGATGATACCTGTGAAGTCAAACTTCACCTTCCAACCAGACTGGAGGTTCATCAGTGCGCTACACATATCCTCCGGCCCCAGGTTCACATGCAGGGCACCATCGGAGGTGAAATTAGCCAAGATATTAGCCAGGAACGACAGCACCAGCTCTGCACCCTCTGTACCACCACTGGTCTTGAGGAAGTTGCTGTACAGATCGCTCAACGAGAACAGCTTAATGCCATCCAGTTTCAGTGACTTCGTCTCATCCGTGATACCGTTGGTGCCCTTGAAGCTGTTGTACACATAAGCCCTTTCGCCTTTCATGAAGAAAAGATAGACAGGAACCTTCTCGATAGGATCATCAAGGTAGAACAACTGCAACTGCTCACCCTTCTCATTGAAGACATACAACTCATCGAGTAACACATTCGTATAACCATCCTTCACCCTGGTCTCCAGGTTCACTTGCTGTCCAGGCTCTGCATAGAGCAGATTGGAAACGACCTCACCGTAATAGTTCTTGAGGATGAAGATATTCTGCTTGAACTCCTCCTTCTGTTTCACGAAGGTGGCTGCAACGGTGACGTCAGCGCCAGGCATCAGGAAATACGTGAACTCATTGTTATCCTTGTCGGTGGTGACATCAGTGGTAATCGGTTTGCGAGTACTGTTGTTCAAGACAACGAGAGACTCCAGATTGTAATTATCTTCAGTTTTGATAATGATGTTTACCTGCTGACCCTGTTTAGCCTGGGTATGGGTGGTATGCACTTCACCACCTACTGACTCTGCCACATAGATCTTATAGAGAGGCTCCTCAGGCTTCACAGGTTCTTTGGCTGTGATGGTCAGGTTCGCACCTTGGAAGGTGATGTCATAGTTATCACCAGCCGAGAGATTTCCCAGCATGATGGCATATTCACCGGCTTCCTCACCAGCAATACGTGTCAGGGAACCAGAGAACACCTCCTCAGTATCATCTGCCACCAATTTGTCATAAGCATAGGTCAGTGCGGGATCGTCCTCGCCAGCCTCTTTCGTCTTCGGATCGGCCTTGACGGTGAGTGGAGCCCTAGTGATGGACAGTTTAGCACCTATGTAGGTCACCTTGTAATTGTCAGTGGCTTTCAGTGTTCCCTGCAGGATGTCGTACTCACCTACATCCTTGCCCTCATCACGGGTCAAAGCACCATCCAGCGATTCACCCTCTACAAGACCCTCAACCTTATAGGTTAGAGTGGGATCAACTGCGCCATAGATCTTCGACTTAGTCTCAGCCGTGATGGTCAGTTCCTTCTTGGTGATTGTCACAGTCTGACTACCTTTAACGGGATTATAATTAGGTCTCGTCACCACAAAGTAGACGGTATTGGTACTGACATCAGTATAGGTCGGAGCTTTATCCAGGTTGCAGGATCCCTTTGCCGTACCATACCTAACGGTGGCATCCTCAGGAGCCTCCAGACTAATGGTATGAGCCTTTCCGTCATAAACACCTGAATAGGCTTCAGCCGTCACATCGCCATCAACGAATGTAGCAGAAGTGATAGTCAGCTTGCCTGGTTCGTAGGTGATGCTGTAGTTCGATGTCACGTCAGCTTCGCCACTCTTAATCTCTGCTTTGCTCGGCGTGATAGTACCATTCGTTGTCACATCGGTGGTCGATGGAGTCAGCGTGATATCAGTCAATTGATCGTTTCCAGGCAAAGTGGCAGGCGACAGGGTCACCTGAGTCGTTCCCGTTGCGATGTTCGTACCGTAGGTCACGGACTGGTCTTTTGCCGTGATGGTCAGAGCCTTTGCGGTGATGTCGGCAGTTGTTGACTTAGGGATACTGACGCTGTAGTTGCTGGCCGTGGTATTGTCGCCAGCACTTACTTCGCCTCCATCTATAGTCACCGTCTTGCCAGTACCCACGTTGGCATCGGCAAAGGTACCAGTGAGACCACTGATGGTCAGTGTCTCGCCTTCAATACCTGTTGCAACGGTACCAGACACTGTGACAGTAGTCGTGGCGTCATACTCCTTGTTCTCTGCCGTAACAGTTGCCGTCAGTTCCTTCGCGGTGATCTTCACCGTCTCACTACCTGTAACAGGATTATAATTGGCCTTTGTCACCTCATAATAGATGGTATAGGTGCCAACATTGGTGTAAGTCAGAGGTGTCTGGTCGTATGTTCCTTCCTTTGCTCCATACTTAATGGTAGCACCCTCAGCCTTCACTTCGATACCATGTTCTTTGCCATCATAGGTGCCCTCATAGCCACTGGCAGTCACATCGTCATCAACAAACGAAGCGGCTTCGATAGTAAAGGTTGCGCCTGTGAAGCTGATTGTATAGTTAGTACCAGCAGAAAGATCACCCTGATTGATAGCATAGGTTCCGACATCCTCACCCTCTTCACGTTTCAGACCACCAGTGATGACATTGGCATCTGCATCCAATAGTCCATCCTTTGTATAGGTCAGTGTGGGATCTGTTGCACCTGCCACCTTAGACTTTTTCTCAGCCGCAATGGTCAGGGTCTTAGGACTGATGGTGAAGTCCTGTGTCAGACCTGTGGTGGGGAGTTTGTAGTTCGTGTTCGTAAGACCAGTGGCGGTAGCGGTATAGGGCGTCGTACTGGCGTTGGTCTTTGAACCATCACTCACCGTAACCGTACATTCATCGCCAGTAATGAGTCCTGTGGCCGTAGCCGTGACACCCTGGGCAGAACCGTTGTAGGTGAATGACGTGGGCGTACTCCAAGTCAGACCTACCTCCTTGGGAGTGATGTTGGCTGTCGTCGACTTGGGGATGCTGACGCTGTAGTTGCTGGCAGTCGTATTGGCGCCAGCACTTATCTCGCCACCATCTATAGTCACCGTCTTGCCAGTACCCACGTTGGCATCGGCAAAGGTGCCAGTGAGACCGCTGATGGTCAGTGTTTCGTCTTCAATACCTGTTGCAACGGTACCTGACACGGTGGCAGTGGTCGTGGCGTCATACTCCTTGTTCTCAGCCGTAACAGTTGCCGTCAGTTCCTTCGCTGTGATCTTCACCGTCTCACTACCAGTAAAAGCATTGTAGTTGTCCATCGTCACCTGATAATAGACAGTATTGGTGCTGACATTGATATAGTCCGGAGCTTTAGTCAGGTTATAGGTTCCCTCGACCGTACCGTACTTGACGGTGGCACTCTTAGGAGCCGTCACCTTGATGGTGTGAGATTTGGCGTCGTAAGCACCCTCATATCCTTCGGCCGTCACTTCAGTCTCGGTGAATGTGGCTTCCTTGATCTTGAATTCGATGTCGTTCTTGTTGATGAAGATGCCGGTGGTGGGTACAGTTGAAGTAGTAGCAGAACGGGAATTGGCACTCTGGGCTGTTACTTCTACTTCTTTAGACATGAGCGTGAGGGCATAGCTGCCAACATTCACAGCCTTGCCTTCAGTCAGGTTGGCAGACAGACCAAGCTCAGATGTCACGTGGTCACTGACGGTTTCGAAACTGACAGCCTCTTCGCTGCCATTCTTTACAACTATGCTTGTGTTTGTAATCTTAGTGGGACCCTGGGAGGAACCGTTATAGGTAAATTCTGTTTTACCTTCATCGATCGTAAGGGTGGTAGTCCATACGTCCTCTACAGTGAAAGTATAGGTCTTACCATCTGTGCTCGCCGTACCTTTGCTCAGGTCGAACTTCGGCAATACAAAGCCATTGAGGAGAAGAGATTCATATACTGGAGAGTATGTATCATCTAACAGTGTACCTTCTTCTGGGAACTCATAATAGTACCAGCCTGCACCGTCAAAGCGACCTTCATCCAACGAAATTAGCGTCACTTTAATTCCTCCATCGATGCCAGTTCCTCGAGTTTGGAGAGTATTGCCTTGATTAACAGGACCAAGTGTTTGTTGAGGTTGAACGATTGACTCATTCGCGATCAAGCTTGCCTTGAGTAACGCGGCGTTAGTCCAATAGCCATCAGCGGGGACAACATGTGCCACGATATAGTCACAATTCTCGGTTATCGACGTCACTTTATTATTGGCAGTAAAGCTATTGATGTCACTCGAAGTTGGAACTTTCTTTTCCTCAGAATCTTGACGACTTACTAGAGGAAACGCATAGAATGTCACTGTCGCCTTAGTACCGAAATTGTGTTTCAATGCCAGGCCTCCATCATCCCCCCAGGCTCCGATGCTGCACATGAGCAGCATGAGTAGGGTCATTAGTTTTCTGATTGGTTGTATCATAACATTTAAAATTTTAATGATTAGTTTTTATTTCTGCTGCAAATTTAAGATTTTTTTTTGGAATAATGAACATTTTTATCGATTATTTTACTTAAAATACAAAAGTAACTGTGTTTTTTCTCTAAGTTACTCCTGTTTTCCTCAAATTACAAAGCTTAATGCATAATACTTAAAGCATAAATCTGTTAGTAATGCCTGTTAACAGTATTGGAGATAGGGAATAATAGGTATAAACCCCTATTCCTTACTCAGTAAGTAAGCATTTCTTACACTCGTGGAAGGCATCTTAACGACCCTTAGAAGGCATTCCCATAAACGAGCTCCCTATTTTGCAAACTCCGAGATTACAAAATGCCCAAATCTAAAACTATTATCCCTGATTCAAATTGCGCGGCAGAGCGGCAGCGCGGCATTATGTAAAATCGATACCGCGGCAACCTAAGTAATTATATTATACATAATTATTATATATTATAATATATAATAATTTAAAATAGATATATATACTTCTCTTCTCATCCCCTCTTCACCACCCCACCAGTCAGGTCACCGCATATTCAAAGTAAAAAAAGAAAATCCTAATGCCGCGCTGCCACTCTGCCGCGCATATCGACAAAAAAAGGCAAGAATCTTTATGGGGAACTTGCCTTTTTACGTTTAACGGACGCGGAGAGCGCGCATGGCGTTGAGGACAGCGAGAACGGTGACACCTACGTCGGCGAAGACAGCAAGCCACATCGTGGCGATGCCAAAGGTGGCGAGAATCAACACGGCCACTTTCACGCCGATGGCAAAGATCACGTTTTGACGAGCGATGGCCAGCGTACGACGGGCGATACGGATGGCAAGGGCGATCTTCGAGGGTTTATCGTCCATCAGCACCACATCAGCAGCCTCGATGGCAGCGTCAGAGCCTAAGCCACCCATGGCGATGCCGACATCGGCACGGGCCAAAACAGGGGCATCGTTGATGCCGTCGCCGACGAAGGCGAGGGTTGGAGTCTTCTCCTTCCTCGTTCCTCCTTCCTTATTCCTCGAAAGGCCTTCTATGAAGGACACCTTGTCAGCAGGCAGGAGCTCGGCGTGGTATTCCGAGAGACCGAGGGTCTGGGCGACGTGTGCAGCCACCTCCTTACGATCGCCAGTGAGCATCACGGTGCGAGCGATGCCAAGGGCTTTCAGGGCGTCGATGGCCTCAGCACTGTCGGACTTGATCTGGTCGTTGATGACGATATGACCTGCATACTCCCCATCAATGGCCACATGGATAATTGTACCTATATGATGGCAGTCATGCCACTTCGCGCCGATGGCATCCATCATCTTCGTATTGCCCACGCAGACGATCTTATCCCCTACCCTCGCACGGATACCGTGACCAGCTATCTCCTCGACATCAGACACCTCACAACCATCGGTAGCCTCATCTGGGAAGGCATCGCGCAAGGCTGCGCCGATAGGATGGGTGGAGAAGTGCTCAACGTGAGCTGCAAGGTGCAGGAGCTCACGCTCGTCGCAGGCGTCAGGGTGTACCGCTTCGACGGCAAACTGACCATGGGTGAGGGTGCCAGTCTTGTCGAAGACCACAGTATCGACCTTTGAGAGCACATCCATGTAGTTCGCTCCCTTGATGAGGATACCCTTCCGTGAGGCACCGCCGATACCACCGAAGAACGTCAGGGGCACGCTGATGACAAGAGCACAGGGACAGCTCACCACAAGGAACATCAAGGCTCTGTACAACCAAGTGGCGAAGTTACCACCAAAGAGCGTAGGGATGATGGCAAGGGCGAGGGCGGCAAAGACCACGTTGGGTGTGTAGATACGGGCAAAACGGGTGATAAAGGTCTCGCTCTGTGACTTCCGTTCGCCGGCATGCTCCACCAGGGAGATGATTTTCGACACTGTACTCTCTCCGAAGGCCTTCGTAGTACGTACTCGGAGAACACCCGAAAGGTTCACACAACCCGATATCACCTCGTCGCCGACATTCACGTCACGAGGCAACGACTCGCCCGTCAGAGCGACGGTATTCAGGGCACTCGTTCCCTCGACGACCACACCGTCCAATGGCACCTTCTCGCCTGGCTTCACAACGATAATCGAGCCCACGGCGACGGCATCAGGACTGACGTCCTCACTCCCCGAGCCCTCCACATGGGCAATATCTGGTCGAATATCCATCAGATGGGCGATGCTGTCGCGACTCTTTCCCTCGGCGTAGCCCTCGAAGAGTTCACCAACCTGGAAGAAAAGCATCACGAAGACGGCCTCTGGGTACTGCGTCTCGGCACCTGGTAGGAAACCGATCAGCAAGGCACCGATGGTTGCGACGGACATGAGGAAGTGCTCGTTAAAGGCTTCGCCGTGGATGATACCCTCCCACGCCTCATGCAACGTCTCGTGGCCTATTAATA
>Ga0310786_10004894_pt1 | contig 18439 bp, 13 predicted proteins | sample AusTroGonzalo_MG_FD_203881 | JGI IMG/M metagenome (GOLD analysis project Ga0310786, IMG submission 203881) | Bovine rumen microbial communities from tropical cattle in Woodstock, Queensland, Australia - Gonzalo_03 (v2) (version 2) | ecosystem: Host-associated > Mammals > Digestive system >... | reverse complement strand
CTGTGGGGTAAGAAGTACAACGAGGTCGTGGAGAACTCCACCGTCCAAAATATCTCTCAGCGTAATGTGTTCCAGCAGCTGAAGGATGAGTTTACGAAAGATGACCTATACGTCGTTTGCAAGCGCGAGAACATCAAGACGAAGCTCCAGCAAATCATCTGGCAATGGAAAAAAGGCAAGCACATTGAAGAATTGGTTAAGAACAAGCGTTATCGTAAAATTACGAAAGATGAAAAAAAATAATGTATTCTACAAGTCGTTGCTCCGACAGGCAAACCCGTTGGAGCTGAGGAATTCCGACTTTTCATCCAAGTGTTTTCCTGTGTTGCAGAGCACTTACAGCTACGTGATACAACAGCTGTACCTGAATGCGCAATATGGATATGTTGACTTGGTTTTCGAGATTGCCGAATTGTACTATTGTACTTTTGCAGAAGCGATAGAGATCTATAATAACTGGCTGAAACCCCTGTTCGACAAGCGTATCTTTTATGTCAAGGTGGACGAGTCCAGCAGCAAGTCCTTCTATCGCAATTTCATCATAGCACTTCACAAAAGGACAAAAACGGAATTCGACCCCAATCAATTCAGAATGGCATTCGAACAATTCTTAAAGGATTTACAGTATGAAAAAAACAACAAAATCATCAAAGGCAATGAAAAAGGACTACGAGTTATCACCAATCAAAGTTAAACTATTATTTTTTTCAGAATGAACATTTTTGCGTTATTTGTATCGAAATAGCACACAAAAGAGTAAGAATCCACGTCATTATTGCATGATGTGGATTCTTAGTTTTCTCTGTATTTTTGTCGGAATAGCCCTAAATAGAGACGTTCCGAGAAAATTTGTCTTTTTTGTCTTTTGTCTTTTTCTGGGCGTTTGCCGGAGAAGTCGAGAAAAAAAGTAAAGGGAGGCGTTTGTGCCTCCCTTTGCTATTAGTCGTTCTCCTCAAGACCAGAGTAGCGGATGCCGCTGATCTTGTACTTGGTATAACCGTCGTCGGGAACCCAGGGATCGTCCTTGTACTTGACGTACATGATGATGCTGTCGGCGGGTGAGCCGTTGTTCTGGCGGCCGGCGCCTTTCAGGATCTTACCCTCGATGGTGACGGGCATGGGGTCTACCTCGTAGTCGATGACGGTGTTGCCATCTTCATCCTCGTGACTCCAGATGTCGGGCTCTGCGATGTTGGCAGACTCGGTGGACGAGAACGTCAGCGTAGCCTGGTCGCACTTGACCTTCGTGATGAAGTCGTAGTCGGGGTAGAACGGATAGTTGTAGTCGGCAGCGAAATTGCCGATACCCATGATGTTGATCCACATCTCGTCGGGGGTGTTTGCAGCAGTGTTGTAAGTCAGAACGAGCGTACGACCAACTCCCCAGTAGTCCTCACCGCTGTTGGGTGAGCCGTCGAGAGTCTGGGTAATGGGGTTGCCACTGTCGTCAACGGCGTCAACGGTGCAATACCACTGTCCGGCCATCGACTCCATCTTGGTGCCACCAATCTCATCCTTGCTGCATGCTGCCAGCGTGAGCAGGGCAGTTGCAAAAAATATGATTTTCTTCATAACTATTCGTGCTTATTATTTTGTTAATGTGACGTACATAGGAGCACCGCTGAATTCAAGTCCCAGTTTAATAGTACCTGTTTCGGGGTCGTAGATGCCTGAAGCAATGTCGACAGGCTCTTCCCAGTACCAGGCTGCAGGATTCTGATCCACCAGTTCGATGGTGTTGTCAGGATTCAGCTTGATGACTGACTCCAGTGAGAAATCGTAACCGTAAGCATCGTAGCCGGGATAGCGGCCGTAAGCATAGAAACCACCGGCAATGTCGCTAATGGTATAAGTTCCGTCACCATTGTCTTTGATGGTGATAGGAGCGTTATAGTAGTGGCGGCTGCCGTACTGGCTCTCACCATAGTAGGCACTGGCGAAGTTGTTGGGATCAACAACGGCCACTGTACGGCTTGCAGAGGCTGCGAAACCGTCCTCGTTCACTACCTGATAGCTCAATTTGTAGAAACCCATCTGGTTGGTATTTACTGAGCCGATAACCTGAACTTGGTCAGAGACGTCCTCACCAGCCATTGTAGCCTTACACCCGGGGTCGACAAATGACGTGCCTACAGGTGTTGTCATGTAGGCATCACCGTTCAACTCGAGTACTGCATAGTAGGTGATACGGCTCTTGCCCTCTGACTCTTTGTCGCTGCAGCTGGTCAGCACGGGAGCTGCCAGTGCCAGCAACATTGCAAAAAATATGTTCTTTTTCATAATTGTCAATAATCAATTATCCATTCTTCATTACATACCCCAGAATACTGGTTTCACGTAGTCAGCATCCGTAAACTTGGGTGCATTACCATTGGCAGAAGCCGAATTAGAGGGATAGGGCCAACGCTCGAGAATCTTGTTGGGACCAACCTGGCCGAACACCTGGATAGGTGTGTAGAGTGTACCGGGCTGATAACGCTCGGGATGGTAGCTGTCAGCATTCTCACCATCGTAGATGTCAGTACCCTTGACCGTGCCGAATGCGGGATAGTCCAGACGGCGCATCTCGCACCAAGCCTCGAAGTTGTTGACTCCGGCAAGAGCCACCCACTTGGCAATGCCCAGCACCTTCTTGTAGTTAGACTGCTCGTAAGGATATTGATCCACATACTCGGCAGCACCGCCTACACCGGCAGAGTAGAACGAGTAGGCAACGGCGTCAGCATAGTGAGCAGCAGCGTTCGTAGCATCACCCTTCTTTGCATAGTACTCAGAGAGGAAGAACTCGACCTCGAAGACCGTCAGCAGATAGACGGGCATGTCGTAGCTGGCCTTCGGACGGCACCAGTAGTTGACAGGATAGCTGTCGGCAGCCGTCGAGAAGTTGGTGCCAGAAACACCGCCAGTGAATTCACCCGAGGCATTCGTGTCGTAGAATGCAGCCAGACGGGGGTCTTCGTAAACGATGTCACCATCGGCATTCTTTATCTGCATGGTACCTACGAGGGCAATGTTGGCAATGATGTTGATCTGGGTAGAACCCCAGGCAGTAGAGAACTCCTCAGCATAGTAGGGGCTCATCTGTCCGCTCTCGTTCTTCCAGCAGCCTTCGTAAGCGACGTCAGAAGTGATGAAATCATCGTCGGCAACGAGTGCATCGAGCTTGGCGGTCACGTCTACCGCACCGCTCTCACGCATCAGCAGCTTGAGCAGCAGCGACTTGGCAAAGGGAATCCACGCAGCGGCACGCTGGCCGGGGAACAGGAAGTTGGTGGCTACAGGGTCGTTGGCGCTGGCCTTGCCCAGTGCATCCTCCAGCTCAGCAATCAGAGCGGCATAGATGTCCTTGCCTTCGTCATACTTGGGTGAAGGATTGTCAGAACCCTGGAAAGCCTCAGAGAAGGGAACCTCACCGTAGGCATCAACCAGTGCCTGGAAGCCGAACGCACGCAGGGTGGTAGCAGCGAGATAGGTACCCCATTCCTCGTTCTCCGTAGTCAATTTACGTACGGTTTCGAGATTCTTCAGCGTACGAGCCATCAGCTGCCAGTAGCCCGTGCTTGAACGGGTGGCCGACATGGTGAAGCGGCTGTAGTCCAAATAGTTGCTCGTACCGAACTCCTGAGCGAACTGCTGTGCATGATAGCCGGCAGGAATACGGAACAGGTCGCCGTAAGATGCCGTCAAGCTCATCTCAGTAGCAGGGAACAGGATGCTCGGAGTCATATCTTTCTCCTGTGGAGAGTTGGGATCCTGGTTGATGTCCAGATAGCTGTCGCACGACGTCGTGGCCAGTCCCATTGCTATTGTTGCGATAATAAATAACTTTTTCATACTTTTCGTCCTCCTTGATTAGAATTTGACACCAACATTGAAACCGAAGGTGCGGCAGGCTGGGTTGGCATAGAGCTCACCGAACATACCCTCAAGGTCGTTACCGATGGTGCTTGCCTCGGGATCGATAAATGTGTTGTCCTTAGCCGTCCAGGTGAATACGTTGTTGCAGAAGATAGACAGCGTGACGTCGCTCAGGTAAGCCTTGGTGACCCAAGCCTTCGGCAACTGCCAAGCCAGTGTGATGTTACGCAGCTTCACGTACGAACGATCCAGCAGGTAAGCCTCGCCACCGTGACCGTAGCCATAGTCGTTGTACCAGTCCTGATAGCTGCCGTTGTTCAGGTAGATAGGAGTAACGTTCTCCGTACCGTCGGCATAGACTGAGTTGGGGATGATGAACGGGTTACGTCCGTTGTATACGGTGTGCTCGCCGTTACCAGTGAACTGCATCAGGTTCTTCGAGCGTGAGAACATGTAACCACCCTTACGGATGTCGAGTGCGCCGCTCAGTGTCACACCCTTGTAGGTGAAGGCTGTGGTGAAACCACCCGTCCAGTCGGCATTGATGTTCTTGCCTGTGTCCTGAACCTCAGCACTCAGCACGGGCTGACCGTTGGCATCTACTATGGGACGGCCGTCCTCAGTGTACTGAGGCAAATAGGTGTAGAACTCACCCAGAGGCTTGCCTTCCTCGGCATACATGTAAACGGCATCGTTACCAGCTGAGAAGCTATAGATAGTGGTCTTGCCACCCTCAAGGCTCGAAGGCATGGAGATGACCTTGTTGTTGTTCTTTGCGAAGTTGAAGCCTAAATCCCAACGGAAATCCTTTGTGCGGATAGGCGTGGTGTTGACCAGCAACTCGAAACCGCGGTTGCGAACCTTACCGAAGTTGGTCACCATCGTGGTGTAACCGGTAGCACCGTCAACGGGGAGCTCAAAGATCTGGTCGTCCGTAGTACGGGTATAGTATGCGAAGTCGATGTTGATGCGGTTATTGAAGAAAGCCATGTTCAGACCAACCTCGAACTCAGTGGTCATCTCAGGGCTCAGGTCAGCACTACCGATGGTCAGTGACGACTGGAAGGCGTTTACACCGCTCATGGGGAACTTGGCGATATTGTCGCCATAGTAACCACGGGCCTTACCCTGGATGTAGTTAGGAATGGTCAGATAGACATCAGCGTCGTTACCAGTCTTACCGTAAGCCAGACGCAACTTACCGAAGTCCAGAATGTTGTTCTTCTCAATGAGACGGGTGAAGATCCAGCTCAGAGTAGCACCGGGGTAGAAGTAGCTGTTCTTGTTCAGAGGCAGCGTTGACGACCAGTCGTTACGTGCAGTAAGACCCAGGAAAATCATGTCGTCCCAACCGACGGTAACGTCACCGAAGAGACCCACCAGGCGGCGCTTATACTGATTTTCGCCCAGGAGTGTTCTGGTGGCACCGTTGCTCAGGTCCCAGAAGCCCGTATAGAATGTCAACTCGTCAGTCTGTCCCTGCGTGTAGGTCTGATAACGCTCGTTCATGGTTACACCGGCAGTGACGTTCAGATCCAGCTTGCCGTCCACATACTTGTCGGTCCAGTTAGCCAGGAAGTCGTGGGTCAGCTCGTGCTTGCGCAGATACATCGTGTAGACGTAACCGGCCTGGTTCATGTTCGAAGGAGCATAACCGTAGTCGTTGTTAATCAGTGCGTCGTCCAGATTAATCTCGGGCTCGCCGATCTTCATGTCGTAGTCCGTATAGTCAAAACCGAAACGATAGGTCAGGGTCAACTGACGCAGAGGCTTGATGTCGGCCTGAATCTTACCGAACACCTGTTTGTTGTCGTTTCTGTTGTAGTTGTTGGCAATAGCCCAGTAGGGGTTGGTGATGCCGTAAGGCGTGTACCAAGCCTCGGGAGTATTGAAGGCAGAAGACAAATCCTGACGGTCAACCAGCGAAATGTCACGTGGGAACTCGTACAGACCGTCAATCATTGACGCACCTTGATAAGAACCCACCGTTCTGGTCTTTGACGTAGACAGGTTGAGGCTTGACGATACACGGAACCAGTCGGTAGCATCGTAACTGCCACGATAGGCAATCGTGTTACGCTTGTAGGTATCGTTGTCGGTGGGGATGATACCATCGTCGCTTGTGTACGAATAGCTCAGATAGTAGTTCATCTTGTTGTCACCGCTCACACCACTTATGCTCACGCTGTGGTTGGTGTTCACGCCAGTCTCGAAGAAGTCCTTGATGTTATCCTCCAGAGCCTCATACTTGTGGATGAGCTGCTGGTTGTTCCAGATGGGACCGTAAACCTGCGTGGAGCCATCCAGTTCGGGACCCCACGAACCGTTCTCGATGAACGTCTGCTTACCGTTCCAACCCTGACCGAAGCGGTTCTGGAGCTTAGGCAGCGTGCTGACTTTTCTCCACTGAACGCTACCGTCGTAGCTGATGGTGAAGTTGCGGGCATCCCCCTTCTTACCGCTCTTCGTGGTAATCACAATGACACCATTGGCAGCACGTGAACCGTACAGAGCCGTAGCAGCTGCACCTTTCAGCACCGTCAAGGTCTCAATATCGTTGGGGTTGACACTCGAGATACCACCCATGGCCGTCGTGTGACCCATAGCCTGACGAGTGGTCTGCTGCAAGGGTACACCGTCGATGACGTACAAAGGCTGGTTGTCACCGTTGATAGAGCTGATACCACGGATAATCACCGAGTTGGCAGCACCAGGGTCGCTGGCAGTGGTGTTCACCTGCACACCAGCCACCTTACCAGCCAGTGAACTCGTCACATCCGTCAGCTTACCGGCAGTCAACTCTGCGTTGTCCAGCGTCTGAGCTGAATAACCCAGTGTCTTCTGCTGACGTGAAATACCCATGGCTGTCACCACAATCTCATCGAGATTGGTGTCTCCATTACGAAGCACGATGCGCATGTTAGGACGCGCGCTCACTTCCAGCGTTTCCATACCGATGTACGAAAAACGAAGCTGCGACTTGCCCTCAGGAACGGTTAGCGAGAACCGTCCGTTAGCATCTGTCACGGTACCGACGTTCGTTCCCACAACAAACACTGACACGCCGACTACCGGCTGATTGTCGTCCTGAGAAACCACGGTACCATTAACTTTTGTCTGTGCCAGAGCCACTCCTACCATCAGGAACAAGCTGGCCAGAACCATTGTTAATCTTTGTTTCATAAATTCTCTCTCGTTTTTATTAATAAAATAAATAAAATTATGTACGTGTACTTTATATTTACAACTGGTCTCCCTTCCTTCTTTTAAGCTTTTTTAAGAAAGACCGTGCAAAGGTAATATTTTGTTTCCTAAAAAACGAATAAAATTATGAAAAAAGTACAAAATAGCGCATTTTATTAACCAAAATCACCATTTTTCAATCGTTTCGCTATGTCTTTCCCTCAAAAGAAGTACACTTTGTAACTAAAACATAAATCTTTTATTTTTTTTCGTTAGGCGTTAAACCTTTGTGGGGGATATGCGTCAAAAATATCGTAAAACGTTAAATGATTATGGACAGTAAACGTACACTTTTGCTTATGCTGATGCCGCTGATGGCTGTGGTAGCCTTGGCACAGCGCTCAATCACGGGTATGGTAGTCGATGACGCACAAGACCCGATTCCACAAACAACCGTAAAACTGCTGAAGACGGACAGTACCCTGGTGAAGGGCGCGCTGACCGACATGGAGGGTAAGTTCAAGATTGCTTCTCCACAGGCGGGTGAATACATCTTGCAGATAACCTGTGTGGGCTTTAAGGCCTATACAAAGCGTGTCAAGGTGGCCGACAAGGACGTGGCTATGGGTACCATCGATATGGAGCCGGACGCCATCATGTTGAAGGGGGCGACGGTTACGGGTCAGGCAGCGAAGGTGATGCTGAAGGCAGACACCTTTATATATAATGCTGCCGCGTTCCGTACGCCCGAGGGCTCGGTAGTTGAGGAACTGGTGAGACGTCTGCCGGGTGCCGAAGTCAGCGACGACGGTACTGTGAAGATTAACGGTAAGCAGGTGAAGAAGATATTGGTGGACGGTAAGGAGTTCATGACGGGTGACACGAAGACCGCCATGAAGAATCTGCCGACGAACATTATAGACCGCATCAAGGCTTACGACAAGCAGAGCGATATGGCCCGCGTCAGCGGTATTGAGGACGGCGAGGAAGAAACGGTGCTCGACTTCGGCATCAAGGCTGGTATGAACAAGGGTATCATGGCGAACGCCGATCTGGGCTTGGGTACGAAGCATCGCTATGCTGGCCGTCTCTTCGGTGGTTTGATGAAGGACGACCTGAAGGTGTTCTTGATGGGTAATGCCAACAATACCAACGACCAGGGATTCCCTGGTGGTGGTGGCGGCGGTGGCCGTTTCGGTGGCGGACGTCAGGGCTTGAACGCCATGAAGATGGTAGGTGTGAACGTGAACTACGAGAAGACCAACGTGCTGGTCGTTGACGGTAGCATCCGCTGGAACCATAATGACGGTGATACGTATTCGAAGGGTTCTACAGAGAGCTTCTTCAGTGGTACCACGTCGTCGTTCGGCAATAGCTTGAGTCAGAATTACTCGCGTGGCAACCAGTGGAACGGTCAGATGCGACTGGAGTGGCAGCCGGACTCGATGACGAACATCATGTTCCGTCCGAACTTCTCGTACAGCACGAGCGACGCTACGAACTGGGGTAGGAGTGCCACGTTCGACAGCGACCCCTACGAGTATTCTGATAACCCGCTGAGGGATGTGATTGAGATAGCCCGTAAGTACGGTATCGTAAAGAACTACAGTGTTAACGACGGTGTGGACTATAGCGACTCGAAGAGTCTGCGTGGTATGTTGCAGTTCAACCGCAAACTGAACACCAGAGGCCGTAACATCACCATACAGTTGAATGCCAACTGGGGCGAGGGTATCTCCAAGTCGATGTCGGACAGCTACATCTACCTGTTTGCTATTCCCGATACAACGGTTACCAACCGTTACAACGTGACTCCGCAGGATAACTGGGGCTATTCGGTGCGTGCAACATATAGCGAGCCCATTGCCCGTCAGGTGTACTTGCAGTTCGGCTACCGCTATCAGTACAGTTATACTAAGAGCGATCGTAAGACGTACAGTCTCAATGGTTTCGACTACTCGGACATTGAGCCGATCTATCGCAACTTCGATGTCTATCTAAGACCGCTGCCTTTCCCGCTGGAAGATTACATAGATCAGACACTGAGCCGCTATTCGAACTATAAGAACTATACCCATACGGCTGAGGTGACGCTGCGTGTGGTACGTCCGTCGTACAACTTGAACATCGGTTTCCAGGTGATTCCCCAAAAGTCACACTTCATTCAGGACTACACGAAGCTGGTGGATGGTGTGGTAAAACCTCTGCGTGCAGATACCGTCCGTACCGTGACCAACTTCTCGCCGACGGTGGACTTCCGTTGGAAGAAGTCGCAGACCGGTCAGTTGCGCCTGACCTACCGTGCCAACACCCAGCAGCCGTCCATGAGCGACCTGCTCGATGTGTATGACGACAGCAATCCCCTGCGCATCACACGTGGTAACCCGGGTTTGAAGCCTTCATTCACGCAGAACATTAACCTGTACTACAACGATTACTTTACGAATCACCAGCGTGCCGTGATGACCTTCGTGAACTTCTCTACGACCAGCAATTCTGTGTCGAACAAGACTACGTATAACACTGAGACTGGTGGAACGATCACCCGTCCGGAGAATATCAACGGTAACTGGAACGGTAACCTTGGATTCATGTTCAATACCGCTATCGACTCGGCAGCATTCTATAACATCAATACCTTCACGAATCTGAGCTACAACCATAATGTGGGTTACGTCAGCGTCAACAGTCTGGCAGACTCGGAGAGGAGTGTCACGAAATCGTTAGGCGTCGGTGAGCGCTTGTCAGCCAGCTATCGTAACCAGTGGTTCGAATTCGAGCTGAGCGGTTCGCTGAACTATACCTATTCACGCAGTGAACTGCAACCCAACGCCAACCTCGACACGTGGCAGTATGCGTATGGTGCCATGACGGGCATCACAGCTCCGTGGGGTACGCAGTTTACTACGAACATCAACATGCAGAGTCGTCGCGGATACAGCGACGAGTCGATGAATACCAACGAACTCATCTGGAATGCACAGGTGTCGCAGTCGTTCCTCAAGGGTAATGCACTGACAGTCTCGCTGCAGTTCTACGATATCCTGCACGAGCAGTCTACCGTCAGCCGTGTCATCAACGCCATGCAGCGCAGCGATACGGAATATAACTCCATTACAAGCTATGCGATGGTACACGTCATCTATCGCTTGAACCTCTTTGGTGGTGGCTTCGGTGGCCGTGGCGGTCGTGGTGGTCGTGGTCAGGGTGGTCCTGGCGGTCCTGGCTTCGGCGGTGGTCGTGGCGGTCGCGGTGGCGGCGGCTTCGGAGGCGGCGGCTTCGGTGGTGGCTTCGGTGGTGGCCGACCCATGTAAGGAACATTGAACATTGAGCGTTGAATGATGGACGAGAAACGCTGCGTTGAACTGCTCGAAGAGCATGGCGTGAAGCCTACCGCCAATCGTATCATGGTGGTGAAGGCTTTGGCCGCAGCGGGTCGTCCCATGTCGCTGAGCGAACTGGAATACAAGATATTGACCATCGATAAGTCGGGCGTGTTCCGTTGCTTATCATTGTTCAAAGAGCACCGTTTGGTGCATGTCATCGAGGATGGTGGCGACGGTGTGCGCTACGAGCTGTGTCACAGCCACGACAGCGAGACAGACGAAGACCTGCATGTGCATTTCTTCTGTGAACGGTGTCGTCGAACCTACTGCTTGGAGGATATTGCCATCCCAGAGGTGGCACTGCCCGAAGGCTTCGAGCAATGTTCCGTGAATTTCATGGTCAAGGGCATCTGCCCCAATTGTAAAGGTAAAAGGTAAAAAAGGAAAAAGGTAAAAAATAGAGGAATGAGCCGCGGCTCATTCCTCTTCTTTTCTGTCGTCAATGTTGTCGCCTTCGGTGGGTGCCAGTTCATCTTCGAAGTCGGTGATGCCGGCCTTCACGAGAATGTTGTACCACTGGATGAGCTTTTTGATGTGGCTATTCTGTACACGGTCCTGATCCCAGTCGGGCAGCACCTTTGTGAAGTAGTCGTGCAATTCCTTGGGCGAGGCTTTACGGAAGTCGACGCTCGATTCCTTGCCCTGCTCCAGGTCGCGCATGGAGGCAAGCACCTTCATCAGGGGAATGTCCTCAGTTTCGGTGAACATAGCGATGTCGGCCAACGACGTGATGCGATCGGTGCCGAAGGCAGGAATACGTTTGTGGGTGTCGTCAAGGGCCTCAACGATGAGGCTGTTCTTGGCGCGTGATACTAATTTGTAGAGTCCCGGTTTGCCCGAGATGGCTAAAATGGTTTGTTTCATGTTCTTTTTTTCGTTATTACGTTATTTTTTCGTTATTCCGTTATTGCAGTTAATATTTTTTCGATTTGGTTGTCGAGGTTTGCTTGGCCATCGTTGACTATTTCGAAGTCGGCACGTGCCTTGACTTGCTCCTGCGGCCACTGGCGGGCAATCCATTGCAAAGCCTTTTCACGAGTGATGCCGTCACGCTGCATGATGCGCTGGATGCGCACCTCCTCGGGGGCAGTCACTACCACCACGCGGTCGACAAGCTTGTCGGCTCCTGACTCAAAGAAAATGGCACTCTCCATCCATTGCATGTTGCTCTCCTCAAAGTCCTGAAAGACGGCAGGGTGGACAATGGCATTCACGGCTTGTTGGTTTTCCTCGCTGGCCAGCAGAAAACGGCTGATGTCGGCCTTGTCGAGTGAACCGATGAGCGCTTTTAGTTGCTGTCGCAAACGGGGCGAATTGCGTATCAACCGCTTGGCTGCTGCGTCGCAGTCGTACACGTCGATGCCTCGCTGTGCCAACAGCTTGCAGACGTAGCTCTTACCTGAGCCGATACCTCCTGTGATACCAATCTTCATGGGGTCGTCAGTTTCCTTCCTCTTCGATGAGGTAGTCTACCTGCTTGACACTGAGTGTCGCACGGTTGATACCGTGAGGTACGCTTTGCAGGTAAAGGTTACACTTTTCAGATGGTTTTTGCTGAATCTCCAGATAGTCGGCAACGACACTGAATTCGTCCGGTGTCAGCGAGCGAATCTGGCTGATGCCAGCTACGAAGTTCACTCTCACCTTCGATGGGAATGTGCGCAGTGTCTTGCCTGGAGGCAAATTGACACACTTGATGGGTACTTCGATACTCTCTTCGGTGAGCACGTCGGTGTGGAAGATGATTTTCGCACGTTCTGGAACAACCTTCACGTCAGCAGGGTGGGCAAGCCTGCACCCCACCTCCAGCGTGTCGCGGAATCCGACGTAGTTGAGGGGTTCGCTATAGATCATGCGAATGCTGTCCAGTTTCTCGCGCGAGGCATAGACATCGACACTGTCGGGCTTGTAGGCGACATGAGAGATGAAGTAGAGCTGTTCGGGAATGACGCGACCAGTCCAATGAATAGGAACACGCTTGCGCTCACCATTGTTGTAGAAAAACTCCAGCTTCTCAGGCTTGACGGAGGTAATCTTCGACGACAACTCGAAGCGTTGCTCGATGGCTCGCTTCAGGTCTGACGCGGGAATACTTCCTTTTCCGTTACCTTTGTCGTAATTTCGGAAGTCCATCTTGATGCTGTGGTTATGCTCGCCGTAGAGGTAGTTGAGCAGCGTCCAGCCCTGATCATGAACGGTAGCACGTACCGTGTCGATACTGGCAGATGTCAGCATTACATTTCTGGGAATGTTGACAATATGGACAGGAATCTTCATTTCTTTCTCGTAATTACCATTGAGCGTTAGGATGAACCAGAAGACGGCAGAAAGCAGAACAAAGAACAGGAAGGTCAGGAACTGCTTGTTTAGATTGCTCAACAAGAAATCCTTGATGATTTGAATCAGATTACGCTCTTCCATGCTCTTATTCCTGATCTCTCACTAACGTGAAACTTTACTGGCAAAGGAATTTACTTCTGCATTGGAGTGCTCGATGTGTCCTTGAAGACGTAGGCCTTGTCAACCTTGATGACTACGCCGTCGGCAATCTTCACCTCAATGATGCCAGTAGCCAGGTCAATCTTCTTGACGGTGCCATAGATGCCACCACCAGTGATGACCTCAGCTCCCTCAGCTAGTGAGTTCTGGAAGTTCTGAATCTCCTTCTGGCGCTTCTGCTGAGGACGAATCATAAAGAAATACATGATGGCAAAGATGGCCACCATCATAATGATAAAACTCATGCCGCCACCACCTTGGGCTTGTGCGGCCAAAATAATCTGTGTCATATTGATTGTTTAATGTTTATTGTTTAACGTTTATCGTTTATTGTCATGGTCTCACCATTTTCAGCAGTCTGCCGGTATTCACCAAGTGACGTGCTATGCCGTCGAGCATACCGTTGATATACCCTGCACTGCGTGGGGTAGAATAGACCTTAGCCAGTTCGACGTATTCATTGATGGTCACACTGATGGGGATGGTGGGGAAGGTCATCATCTCTGCAATGGCTATCTGCATGATGACGATGTCCATATAGGCCAGACGTGAAAAATCCCAGTTGCGCGAGGCTTCGCTCATGTAACGCTGGTATTCCTCGCCGTTCATGATGGTAGCACGGAATAGTTTGCGGGCGTAGTCCTTATCCTCTTCGGAATCGTATTCGGGCAGTAGTTCCTGCGTAGAGCTGTTCTTTTCCTCAAAACGCTTGATGGTCTTGATGACGAAGGTGTCAACCACTTCTTTGTCGTCGTTCCAATAGAGGCTCTGCTCCTCGAGTAGGGAGTCGAGGTCGGGATTGTCCTGAATCAGCGTACGATAAATCTTGCGCCAGAGCTCACGATCGGTCTGGTAGTCGTCTTCCGCACACTCCATATAGTCCTTGTAAATCTGGCTTTCGGTAATCTGCAGGTAAATCTTCTTGAGGAATTCGGGATGGTCGTCCCATGACTTCTTCATGGTTTCCATGAATTCGTTCAACATCTTGTTCTGCTCCAACTGCAGGGCAAAACGGTTGTAAATGAACTTGGTAGAAGGCATAGGCGTTCCTTCGCGCTTAGCTTTCGACTCTGCCACTTCTACATGACGACGAGCCTCGCGGGTAATGCCCACGATGAGTGCCAGCAGATAGTTATACATGTCGTAGGCTTTCGACAGACTGAACATCAGTTCTTTCTCTGCTGTGTCGATGTTCTTACTGCCGTTCTGATAGTACGCGTATGTCAGCTGTACTACCTTGATTCTAATTAATTCTCTGTTTATCATAACTCTGTTTCTTACGCTTTGATACTCTTATCAGGTGCAAAGATAGTGCAAAATGTGCGAAAAACCAAAAGAAATTGAAAATATTTATAGATTGATACCATAGTTTTGCTTTAACTCACTCATCACGAAGGTGCTTTCAATAGATGCCAGACTCTCAATTTCACCGAGTTTGTTAAGTATAAATTCCTGGTATTGCTTCATGTCGTGCGCGCGTACTTTTAATAGATAATCGTAGGAACCAGAGGTGTTGTAACACTCAGTAACCTCAGGGATGCGCTGGATTTTACGCACGAAGGCATCGGCAATTTCGTGGTTTATCTGCTTGAGTTTCACCTTGCAAAACACTTGAAGACCCTGTCCTAACTTTTCTGGGTCGAGCACGGCGACGTATTTCTTGATATAGCCTTGTTTCTCCAGTCGTTTCTGACGTTCAAAGACCGGGGTAGGGGTCAGATGCACGGCTTCTGCCAGCTCTTTAGTGGTCAGTTTTGCATTTTTTTGCAGCGTTTTCAGTATCTGCAAGTCGATTTCGTCTAAATTTTCTGCCATTTTAGATATTTATTCTATGAATGATGTATTTACGTTCCTATTCTTGGAAATATTATCTATTTCGGGTGCAAATATAGGAAAATCTTCTGAATTATGCAAAAAATTTGGTAAATATTGCCATTATTCGTATCTTTGCAGGTTGAAAATGGATAAAATGGATATTGCAGAACGTTTACGGCAACGGATACTCATCCTTGATGGAGCGATGGGTACGAAGATTCAGTCGCATGGAGTGACAGCTGAACACTATCATCAGGGACGCTTTGCCCAGTGGCCGGTATCGCTCGTGGGTAATAACGACGTGCTTTGTCTGACGGCTCCTGAGGTCATCAGTGATATTCATCGTCAATATGTTGAAGCTGGTGCCGACATCATCACCACAAACACGTTCTCGTCAAACCGTATCAGTCAGCATGAGTATGCTTGTGAAGAAATAGCTCGCGAGATGGCTTTCGAGGGAGCACGGATTGCCCGACAGGTGGCTGACACCTTCAACCATCAGCCCTCAGACGTCCGTCGTCAGATTTTTGTTGCAGGCTCGATGGGGCCTACGGCAAGGTCACTCTCGTTAGCTTCTGACATGAATAATCCAGGCTATCGTAGTACGTCTTTTGATGAGATGGCAGCAGCCTATCACGAACAGGCGAAGGCACTGATGGAGGGTGGGGCAGACGTGTTGTTGGTAGAGACGTGCTATGATGCGCTGAACACCAAAGCGGCACTTTATGCTATCCAGCAACTCAACGAAGAGACGGGTAGCGCAATACCTGTAATGGTCTCAGTAACCGTCAACGACCGTAGTGGACGTACACTGACGGGGCAGACGTTGGAGGCTTTCTATATCAGCATTAGCCACTATCCTCATCTGTTGAGTTTTGGACTGAACTGCTCGTTTGGCGTGACGGATTTGCGACCGTTCGTCGAGCTGTTGTCAAGTCGGATTCCTGTGTTCCTGTCGCTCTATCCCAATGCCGGACTGCCCAACGAAATGGGCGAATACGATGAATTGCCAAACTATACGGCCAGTCATCTGCGTCAGATGGCGGAGGACGGCCTGTTGAATATCGCAGGAGGCTGTTGTGGTACCAACGAGGAGCATATCCGTGCTATCAGTGAGGCGCTGAAAGGCTTAAAACCCAGGGACATTTCTCTCACCACTCATTCCTCGTCCCTCACCTCTAAACTTTGGCTTTCGGGCTTGGAACCGCTATTGGTAGACAAGGAAACACGCAACTTCACCAATGTTGGCGAGCGCACCAATGTGGCTGGCTCGCGGAAATTTGCCCGACTGATAGCCGAGAAGAAATATGAGGAGGCGATGACTGTAGCGCGCCATCAGATAGAAGGGGGTGCCTCCATCATCGACATCAATATGGATGATGCCATGCTTGACAGTCGTGAAGAGATGCAGACCTTCTGCCGCTATATTGCCAACGACCCTGCCGTATGCCGTTCGGTGCTGATGATTGACTCCAGCGATTGGGACACCATTCTGGCTGGTCTGAAGAATGCGCAGGGAAAATGTATCGTCAACTCCATCAGTCTGAAGAACGGCGAGGAGGCTTTCATCAGTAAGGCCCGAGAACTGCGTCGCTTGGGAGCGGCTGTGGTGGTGATGGCCTTCGATGAGGAGGGGCAGGCTACCACCTACGAACGTAAGATTGCTGTCGCGGAACGTGCCTACAAGCTGTTGACAGGCATCGGATTCCCTGCTCAGGATATCATCTTCGACGTCAACATCCTCAGCGTAGGTACTGGTTTGAAGGAACATCAGGCCTATGGTGTAGATTTCATCCGTGCGGTGGGTTGGATAAAAGAACACCTGCCTCTGGCCAAGACCAGCGGAGGTGTCAGCAACCTGTCTTTCAGTTTCCGTGGTAATAATAAGGTACGCGAGGCGATGCACTCCGTATTCCTCTATCATGCCATCCGTGCAGGACTGGATATGGCCATCGTCAATCCTGGCATGCTGCAGGTCTACGATGACATCGACCCCACGCTGCTCAAGGCCGTCGAGGATGTCATTCTGAATACCGATGACGGTGCCACCGAGCGCCTTATCACCCTCGCTGCTACTGTGCTTGCCAGTTCGGCTGGCGAGTCCGCTGGTTCTCCAGCGGAGGCTCTCGATTCCTGGCGCACCAAAACCATCGAGGAACGCTTGGCTTACGCCCTGAGTAAGGGTGTCAGTGAACACCTGCCTGAGGACATCCCCGAGGCATTGGCAAAATACGGTCGCCCCATCGATGTCATCGAACAACCGCTGATGCAGGCAATGGAACATATCGGTCAGCTATTTGGAGAGGGAAAGATGTTTCTGCCGCAGGTGGTGAAATCGGCTAAGGTCATGAAGGACGCCGTAGCCTTGTTGCAACCCTATATCGACGAAGCTAAAGACAGCGATAGTGCTGTGCATCCCTGTGTGGTATTGGCCACAGCCAATGGTGATGTTCACGACATTGGCAAGAATATCGTGAGCATCGTACTGAGCTGTAACGGTTTCGAAGTCATCGACTTAGGTGTGATGGTGCCCAACGAAATCATCTTGGAAGAAACACTGAAACGGAAACCGTGTCTGGTGGGTATCAGCGGACTGATTACTCCCTCGCTGAAGGAAATGGAACAACTCTGTCTGCTCTTCCAGCGCGAAGGATTACAGGTGCCTATCGTTGTGGGTGGTGCCACCACATCGGCAGTACATACTTCCGTCAAATTGGCTCCGCTCTACGAGGGTTGCGTGGTGTATGGCGGTGATGCCTCACAGACGTCCCTGTTGGCTAAACACCTGCAGATAGATGCTGCGACGACGATAGCCCAAATCAAGAACGAACAACAGACGTTGCGCGAAGCCTATGAGGAACATCATGCCCCATTGACACCCTACGCGGAAGCTAACGCCAAAGCACCCCACTTCGAATATCATCCCTCTGACATCATCCCTCAGACATCATCCCTCAGCCCTCAACTCTCCGACCTCGTTCCTCTCATAGATTGGCGCATGTTCCTGCTGTTCTGGGGTTTCAAGGGCGAGACACTGCAACAGCTGCTGGTAAACCCTGAGGCTGAGCGCACCCTGCAAGAAGGCAAGGAATACCTGCAACATGCCATCGAACAAGACACCATCGAGGTGAAAGCCCTCCTGCGCTTTCTCCCTGCCACCCGTCGCGGCAATGACATCGTCCTCACCGCCAATACAGTGCTCGCCGATGCTTCTGCGATCGCTGGTGGTCGTGTGCTCGCCGATTCCGTCGGTGAGAATCAAGTCACTCTCCCCATGCTCCGCAGCCAAAGCCTTACGGGCCACTTCCTCTGCCTCTCCGATTTCTTCGACGAGCAGCAGCCATCGCCCTTGGGTCTCTTCACCATCGTCACTCGTCCCAAGGAGCAACCAAAAGACGAATCCTGTCGCTTGATGAGTCACGCCATCTGTGCCCGCTTGGCCGAGGCCTGCGCCGAATGGTTTTCCAGCAGCTCAGCATGTCGCTATGCCATAGCGACAAACAAACAGCTCCGCGTCGCCTTCGGCTACGCCACCTGTCCTGACCACTCGCTGAAACGCATCGTTTTCGACATCTTGGATGCCGAAAACAAACTCGGCATCACCCTCACCGACCACTATTCCATCCAACCCTCGACAGCCATCTGCGGTCTGTTCATCTGTCACCCCGAGGCCCGCTACTTCTCTGTGGGACGTATCG
>Ga0310786_10004893_pt1 | contig 18439 bp, 17 predicted proteins | sample AusTroGonzalo_MG_FD_203881 | JGI IMG/M metagenome (GOLD analysis project Ga0310786, IMG submission 203881) | Bovine rumen microbial communities from tropical cattle in Woodstock, Queensland, Australia - Gonzalo_03 (v2) (version 2) | ecosystem: Host-associated > Mammals > Digestive system >... | reverse complement strand
GCTTGGAAGCTTCACCCACTACAGAACAGTTCTATGTCGCGACAAAACGGATAGGTTTCAACCGCACAGCACGAAAAGTTTTGTCATCTCACATCCGAAGCCTCGCCGTTCCGATGGGAGGCCTCGCCGTTCGGATGGGAAGCCCTCTCGTTCGGATGGGAAGCCCTCTCGTTCAGATGGGAAGCCTCGCCATCCCAACGGGACTTTTTGCTTTGCAGCATAGTGGGTGAAGCTTCCAAGCTTTGCGTCCGTGCTCTTGTTGCAAAGCTTGGAAGCTTCACCCACTACCATCCTAACGGGAAGCCTCGCCTGAATAGTCGACAGCCAACATCCCATATAGAAGGCTATATCGGAAAAATAGTTGCACCTTTGGCACCTTTTGCACCTAACCGGGTGCGACGGGTGCAAGAGGTGCAAGCAGTTTTTTCGTTTCGCCTTCCTAATATGCGCGCGTGTACAGCGGTTTTAATGGTCTAAGGAAGGACCCAATAGACTTTTTACTTTATTGACATGTGCTTCCTCATTTCTGTCATGTACTTCTCGGTGAGGTCGTAGATGTATTTATGGGCTTTTTGGGCCTTCTTCGACAGTGAGCCGCGCGCCTTGAATATCTCATTGAACGAGTTGGTCTGCTTGGTTAAGACATCGAGAACTTCCCTATACCCTTCGGCATATATTGCATCGATGAATCCCTTGGGCGGATTGAGGGCCTCGATGGATTTGACCGCGTCTTGGAACGTCTTGTCCAGTTCCTTGTTCTGCTTGATAATCTCATCGCACTGCTGATCGACGTAGAATCCCAGACGGGCTCTGAAGGCGGGGCCTTGGCTCATGGCGTTTGCGATGGGCTCGTATACCGCTTCGATTATTTTCATCTTTGCCTGCAGGGCTTTGCTTTTCTGCTCTATCTCTGCATCCTGTTGGGGCGAGAGGCTATTCTTCCACGCATCTATTTCATGGATCCGATCCCTTACTGCCTGAGATAAGTCGGGCTGTGCGAAGACGGCTTCACTTGTAATGATCCGCCCATAATCTCCGATGCCGCTAAACTCTTTTGGTATTTCATCTACATCGTCGTTCCCTGCGATTTGCCGCTTGTTCAGCAGACTCTTGCCCGAGTAGCGGCCCACACGCTGCTCGTAGTCGCGGTCTTCGTCGTAGTAACCGTTATGTGTCGTGATGCGGTAGGTCTCGCCAGGCACGAAGTCGAGGTTTGTCCACAGCTGGCAGAGTGAGCCGTCGGGCATCACCGTGCGGATACGTCCTACTTTGGGCTTGTCGAGTTCGACGCTGAAGCTGAAACGCTTGTTCACTACAGGCATCGTAGCCACAAAGTCGCTGTCCTTCACGTTGTTGAGTTCCTCGGCTGTGTCGGCCATATAGACCACGTAGAGGGAGTCGGTCAGGTCATAACCCACACGGCCATCGATGGTGAACGTGTTCTTGTTGTCGCTTAAGAGGCCTGCGCTGACCATCTTTTTCTCATACAAGTCTGGGCGTAGCGAGGTAATCATATAGACGGTGCCCACCACCTTTTTGCTACCGGCATCTTCCCAAACGATGGCGTAAGCGTCACGCAGCTGGGGGTTGTCGGGGTTCTTGCAGCATAAGAACCACATCTCCTGCTTGCTGTTGGTGCGAATACGGATATCCTTGCTCTTTTGCCCGTTGTCAGTCAACACTTTCAGATTGAATAGCTCTGTGTTGCCAGGCAGCAGGTGCATGTATTGATATGACAGAGGCTCATCGTGTTCGAAACCAATGGGGATGTTCCATAGGTCTTCTTTCTTACAAGTGAAAGGTGCGATGCGTTCGCTCGACTCAGTGAGGCCTGTTTCAGGATTCTTGGTGACGGACAGCGTCTGGCTTCCCTCCTCAGCATAAAAAGCGATGACACCTTCCAGGCTCTGGATGACACTCTCTGGTTTCTTTTGGGGTGTTGCCGTTGGGTCGGCACTTGCGGTTGTGATGGCGCTGCAGGCAATGAGCAGCATGAAAATAATTCGTTTCATATAGCGTTTTGTTTAATTCGTGAAATTTAGTTTAATTCGCGGTTCTTGATAGTCACTGTTGGGCTGTTTGCCCTAAATTGTGTTTTGCTATTTCGAGTTCCAGTTCCACCCACTTCAGGTAGGCCTCGTTGGCTTGTTTCTTCAGCAGGGCCAGTTCCTCGGGGGTGTACTTGTAGTTCTCAGGACGGGTGATGGGGATGTCGCGCTCGGTGAGGGTGACGACAGCACCAGCAGACCCACCCCCTTGCCCCTCGCCTGAAGGGAGGGGAGTGAATACCTCATTCTCTTGAACTTCGGCTAAGTCATTATAAACTTCTGTATCTTGAGATGTTGGAGTCGTCTGTTTTTTCTGATTATTTCGGACTTTCTTAGCACTTGGAGTTCTCTGAGCAACCTCTTTTGTCTCCTTTTTCGCCACCATCGTCTCTTCTACCTTTGATGCCTCAGGGCTGACCTCTCCCTTCCCATTCAGGGGAAGGGTTGGGGATGGGGTCTTTATGGTTGGGGATGGGGTCTTCATGGTTGGGGATGGGGTCTGCAAGGCTACCGTTGGTGTCTGATCCTTCGGCGGCGTAACAAGCACGGCAATGAAGCCAGCCACACAGGCGGCTGCCAGCCAAGGCCAAAGCTGGCGGATGCGGCTCTTGCGAGGCTCCTGTGCCATCTGCTTCATCACCCGCGCATTGAGGTCGGCGGGCATCTGGGTCAGCTCAGCCTCGTCGAGTCTGAGGGCCTCGCGCAGTGCAACGTCCTGCTGTCGTAGTGTATTCAGTTTTTCCTCCTTCATGATTGTAGCATTTTGATGATTTTATAGAGTTTCTTTCTCGTTCGGCTCAGTTTCGAAGCCACCGTCGTAGGTATCGACTCTGTGACGTAGGCAATCTCCTTGAGACTCATTTCCTCGTAGTAGAACATCGTGATGATGGCTCGCTCGTCGGGCGGCAGATGTTTCATTGCGGCTCTGATCAGCTGTACTGTTTCCGCACTCGGCTGTCCGAAGGTCTCGTCCACCTCGGTGTCCGATAGTTTTTCCGCCTCGCCGTTACGGTCCTCATAATAGATGACCGGCTGACTCTTGTGTCTGAGGAAAGTGATGGATTCGTTATAGGCGATGCGCGAAATCCATGTTTTGAGCGATGACTTCCCCTCGTCGTACATCCCGATATTCCTGAAGACCTTGACGAAGACGTCCTGATACACCTCCTCAGCATTCTCCACACCCGGTATCAGCCTCGCCACTTGGGCAAAGACGAAACCGCCATAGCGGTCGAGTGCCTGCTGCTGTGCTTTGGGACTTTGTTTCCGCAGTCCCTGGATAAGGTATATGTCTGTTTCCGTCATTCCTTTTTATTTATATACGAGCGAAACAACGGAAACATTGCAAAGGGGAAGAAAAATTATAAAAAACTTATGTAAAGTTTAGGGAATGAGGGGCAGGGTCTTGCTGACGATGCCGTCGTTGTAGGTGTTGACTGTCAGGCGGAGGGAGTCGACGGTGATTCCGCGGATGGGTACGCTGAGATAGGTGCGTTGTGAGTAGTATTCGGGCACTTTGCCCTGGTCGTGGTACAGGCGAAGGCAGCCTGTGCGTTTGCCGTCAGCATGGGTAATGACGGTGTCGGCCACGATGCCGAGGGTATGGGTGGCACTGTCGTTGCTGTTCTTTCCTACCATGAGCAGCATGGAGAGGTTCAGGTACCGGCGGTTCCTGCCTATCCACAGACTTTCCATGTGTATGGGGTCAGTCTTGATGCCACCCTTCTTGAAGTAGCTGGGGGCGTGCATGCTTGCCGTGAGTGAGCGTGAGAGGCTGATGACCTCGGCACTGCGGCCGCCGTTCACCTTATTATAATAGAGGATGGCGCGGTAGATGGAGTCAGGGGTGCTGATCCAGCGGGCGGTGTAGGCGGTGGTGATGAGCAGTGAGTCGCCGTCGTCGGTCACCACGTAGTCGATGTTTTTGGCATGGTTGGAGTGAGCCTCGACGAAGTCGGCCTGCATGAGTGAGTACTCGCCCTGGCCCTTGTCGTAGTCGTCCTGTTCGCAGGAGACGAGGGCGGGGGCTGCGGCGACGCCGCAGCATAGCAGACAGAAGGCGAGGAGGCGATTGTGCGTGTTCTGCTTCATCTTTTTGCATTATTCTTTATTCATTGTCCTTTATGCTTTATTCTTTATTCTTTAGCGAAGCGCAGCGCAGCGTCTTGGTTACGAAGGGGGTTGGCATACATGGTGAGGATGCGCTCGCGCAGGAAGGACTCGTCGCGGTCGGGGAGGGTGATTTTTGCCAGCTGGGCGTCGAGGTACTGTTCGAAGCGGGCCTTGTCGTCGGCGGTGTAGCCTTCGGTAGTCGTACCATTCTGTAACGCTTGGATGCGTTGCCCACTACAAGTGCCTTCGAGCAGGTCAAGGGCGATGCGGTTGCTGGGATAGATGCGGTAGTTGCGGTGTATCTGCTGGTCGATGTGCGCGGCGATGGCGTCGAACACCTCGGTCTTGGGCATGTCGGCGGGCAGGGTGAGGAGCCAGTTGTCAATGCAGGGTGCGCAATGGTAGTGTATGCGGCCCTTATAGCCGAGGATGCCGGTCTTCATCGACAGCACGTCGTCAGCCTTCGACTTCTGCCAGCCTTCGATGTCGCGGCGCAGCTGGAACTCCTGTGCCTTCAGGTAGTCGCAGGGGTCGTACTCGTAGCTGATAGACAGCGGAACGATGTGCAACTGGCGCAGCCGTTCGATGATGGAGCCCTCGCCGCCCATGGCCATCATCTTCAGGATGGCGGGCTGCGTGCGGTCGTCGCTGTCCTTGGCCCGTCCTTCGCGCTGGGCTATCCAGATGTTGTCGTGCTTCGTGCCGATGACGTAGTGCATGTACTCGGCCATGCGTTTCGAGGCGGCGAGCATTTCGCGGATACCAAGTGAGCGTTCGACGATGAACGACTTGTTAACACGGACAAGGTCCTTGATCCAGGGAGCAGCCAATAGGTTGTCTCCGATGGCAATCTCGCAGGTGGTGTCGAAGCCTGTGTCGAAGAGCATGACGTCGAGTAGTGCGGAGTCGAGCACAATGTCGCGGTGGTTCGACACGAAGGTGTAGCGTCCGTTGACGTCGATGGCGGTGGCATCCATGTCGCAGCCAGTCGATGCCCGTGACAGCAAGTCCTTCAGAAACTTATAGCAGAAGGTCTTTTGGAAATCAAGGTTGGTCTTGCACCCATACAGTTGCTGCCGCAGGACATCAAGCGGCACCTGCGGATAGATGTGAGCAACGACGGCGCAGAACTGCGGGTCGGCCATCAGGCGGTCGTACACCTCTGGCAGCTCCTCTGGTTCAAACGGCCTGATGGCGTCGAATTGGCTTAATTGTGCATTGTGCATTATGAACTATGAATTAGTTAAACTGGTTTTCTACGATGTCGGTCAGCACGTCGGCCATGCTGAGGCCGGCGGCGCGGACCTGCTGGGGGATGAAGCTGGTGGCGGTCATGCCGGGCGTAGTGTTCACCTCGAGCATGGAGATTTTCCCCTCAGGCGAGATGATGTAGTCAATGCGGATGATACCGTTGCAGTGCAGGATGTCGTAGATGTGGCTGGTAATCTTACCGACTCGCTCGGCAATCTCGGGGGCTATGCGGGCGGGGGTAATCTCCTGCACCTGGCCGTTGTACTTGGCGTCGTAGTCGAAGAACTCGTTCGAGGTGACAACCTCGGTAATAGGCAGCAGGACGGTCTTCTCGCGGGTCTTGTAGCAACCCTGTGTAATCTCGGTACCCTCGAGGAAACTCTCGACCATCACCTCGGGACTCTCCATCATGGCCTTACGGATGGCAGGTGCCAGCTGGTCGGCATTCTTCACCTTGGTCACACCGAAGCTGGAGCCGTCGTTGGCAGGCTTCACGAAGCAAGGCATGCCTATCTGGCGCTCTATCTCATCGTCGCTGACCAGTTCTTCGTAGCCCTTGCGGATGAGCAGCGAGTCGGCCACGGAAACGCCGAAGCCGCGCAGGTACTGGTTGAGGACGAACTTGTCGAACGTCATGGCCTCGACCAGCACGCCACTGGTGGAGTAGGGCAGTCCGATGAGGTCGAAGTAGCCTTGCAGTAGTCCGTTCTCGCCAGGCGTACCGTGGATGGTGATGTAGGCATAGTCGAACAGGCGTGCCTGTCCGTCCTCGATGAACGAGAAGTCGTTGCGGTCAATCATGGCCGTCACGCCGCCGGGTAGCTCTACGTGCCAGTCCTGGCCTTTGATGTCGACGATGTAGACGTTATAGCGTTCCTTGTCGAAGAAGGAATACAGACCTTGTGCCGAGCGCAGTGAGACATCGTGCTCGGAGGAGTCGCCACCACAGACGATGGCTATGTTTCTCTTTAAGTTTTTCATATTGTGTGATGAGTTTATTGATTTCCGGGTCTTTTGGGACTTTTGGGCTTTCTGGGGATTATGGGGTCGACAGGTCTTGTGTGGTTCCTTTGATGAAGCGTCGCCACTTGTCGATGACGGCGGCCATGTCGTCGGGCAGGTCGCTGGTGAAGTCCATCTGGCGGCCCGTCGTGGGGTGGACGAAGCCGAGGGTACGGGCGTGGAGCACCTGACGGGGACAGAGCTTGAAGCAGTTCTGTATGAACGCCTTGTAGGTAGACGACCGCTCGCCACGCAGGATTTCGGTGCCACCGTAGCGCTCGTCGCAGAACAGCGGGTGGCCGATGTGCTTCAGGTGGGCGCGAATCTGGTGTGTGCGTCCGGTCTCGAGCACGCACTCGATGAGTGTGGTGTAGCCGAAGCGCTCGATGACGCGCCAGTGGGTGACGGCGGGCTTACCGGTGTCGGAATCGGGCGGGAAGACGGCCATGCGCTGGCGGTCGCGCGGGTCGCGGCCGATGTTGCCCTCGATGCGCCCTTCATCCTCTGTGAAGTGCCCCCATACCAATGCGTTGTACGAGCGGTGGGTGTCGTGGTTGAAGAACTGCACGCCGAGCTTTGTCTTGGCGTCAGGTGTCTTGGCCACGACGAGCAGGCCGCTGGTGTCCTTGTCGATACGGTGTACCAGTCCGACGCTGGGGTCGTTGGGGTCGTAGGAGGGCAGGTTGCGCAGGTGCCAGGCGATGGCGTTGACCAGCGTTCCGTGGAAGTTGCCCACGCCGGGATGGACCACGAGCCCCGCCGGCTTGTTGACGACCATGAGCTGGTCGTCCTCGTAGATGACATCGAGGGGAATGTCCTCCGGCTCGATGGTCGTGTCGTAGTGCGGACGGTCGAGCATCAGTGTGATGACATCGCCCGGGCGCACCTTATAGTTACTTTTGACAGGCCGTTCGTTGACATGTACGAACCCCGCATCGGCAGCCTTCTGAATGCGGTTGCGGGTGGTGTGGCGAAGGTGCTCCATCATGTACTTGTCGACACGCAGGGGCACTTGTCCGCTGTCCACCTCCAAGCGGATGTGTTCGTAGAGCTGCTGCTGTTCGCCGTCTTCCGGGTCGAGTAGCTCCAGGTCGTTGTCAGTCAGCTGTTCACTCATTGTCTGTCGGAATCTCTGTTACTTCCTCAAACTCGTCGATGTCGCCGTTGTCGGGCGTGACATCGTAAGGCGACGGCTCCGTGTAGTCAATCTCTTCGTCGTCGGCATATTGTCCGCTGCCCACGAGCAGGGTGAGCGGTGAGCCGATGGAAACCATGTCGCCGGTGCCGACGCGGCGTCCGCGGCTCTCGATGCCGTAGACCCAGTCTTTCTCGCCCGGTACGTATTTCGACGGCAGCAGCTTGAAGCCCATGGCCATGAGCTTAGCCTCGGCCTCGCGGACACTGCTGTTGTCGACGATGTCGGGGATTGGGAATGACGGCGACGAGGGTGAGTTGACAGTCACGTAGATGATGTGGCCGATTTTTACCATGGAGCCAGGCCCTGGTGTCTGTGCGAGGATGCAGTCGCCGGGCAGCCGCTTGTTGTAGCCGGAGTCGGAGACCACGATCTGCAGACCGTCGCTCTCCAAAAGGTTCAGTGCCTTTTCGTAGGACATGCCTTCCACCTTGGGCACTTTGATGCCCTCGCCGTGGTGTGTGTACCAATCCAGACCGTACTTTACACCGAAGCACAGCGCCACGACCACCAGCACCATGGCCAGCAGGTTTCCCCACAGGTAGCCGCTCAGAAACTTTCCAAAGAATTGTTTTATCGTCATATCAGGTGCAAAGGTAACAAAAAAAAAGAAAGAAGCAAAGATTCTCACCTACTTCTTTCTGATTTTACTCGTTTTTTCTTCCGAAACGGGCTTACTTCCCATGATGTTCGTCAGAAACTGTTAACTTCTTACGGCCTTTTGCGCGGCGCGAAGCCAACACGCGGCGACCATTCTTCGTGGCCATTCTCTCACGGAAGCCGTGCTTGTTCACGCGACGGCGATTGTGCGGCTGAAATGTTCTTTTCATTGCTCTATTCTGCTATTAATTGTTGTTAATTCTTTGTTTTGGGCTGCAAAATTACGCATTTCTTTTGAAATACGCAAGAAATATGAGAAATTTAGCGCAAGTTTTTATGTTTTTTACGGAAAAAACACTACCTTTGCAGCCGAAAACGTTGGTTTACACACTACAAACTATATTTTTATGATTAATTCACAAGACATTAAGAAAGGAACCGCCATCCGCATGGACGGCAGCATTTGGGTTTGCATTGACTTCCAGCACCGCAAGCCGGGTAAGGGTAACACCATCATGATTATCAAGGTGAAGAACGTCACCGACGGCCGCGTGCTGGAGCGCCGCTACAACATCGGCGAGAAGCTGGAGGACGTGGTCATCGAGCGCCGTCCCTACCAGTATCTGTATGAGGACCAGTCAGGCCGCATCTTCATGAATCAGGAGACCTTCGAGCAGATTCCCATCGACAACGACCTCGTTATCGGTCATGAGTACATGAAGGAGAGCGACATCGTGGAAGTGGTCAGCGACACTACCGACGGCACCATCCTCTATGCTGAAATGCCGGTGAAGACCATCCTGCGCGTCACTCACTCGGAGCCGGGCGTGAAGGGCGATACCGCCACCAACACACTGAAGCCCGCCACACTGGAGACCGGCGTCGAGGTCCGCGTTCCCCTGTTCATCAACGAGGGCGACCTCATCCAGGTCGACACCCGCGACGGCAGCTATCTGGCTCGCGTGAAGGAGTAATTCTTTATTGAACATTGAACATTGAAGTACTCAGTCATCGTTCCCGTCTTCAATCGTCCAGATGAGGTAGACGAGTTGCTCGAGAGCTTAACCCGGCAGACACTGAAGGACTTTGAGGTCATCGTTGTAGAAGACGGTTCGAAAACCCCATGCAAGGACGTTTGCGCAAAATACGCAGACGTCCTTGCATTGCATTATTACTATAAAGAAAACAGCGGTCCCGGCCAGAGCCGCAACTATGGTGCCGAGCGCGCCAACGGTGAGTGGCTCATCATTCTTGACAGCGATGTCGTGCTGCCAGAACGATATTTTGAGAGTGTAGAGGTTGGGGAATGGGTCTGCTTCGGTGGCCCCGACGCTGCACACCCGTCATTTACGCCAATACAAAAAGCCATCAGCTACTCGATGACCTCGTTCTTCACGACTGGCGGCATCCGCGGCGGGAAGGCGAAGTTGGACAAGTTCTACCCCCGCTCGTTCAATATGGGCATCCGTCGCGATGTCTACCTGCAGCTCGGCGGCTTCTCGAAGATGCGCTTCGGCGAGGACATCGACTTCTCGTACCGTATCGTTGAGGCAGGCTACCGTCCGCAACTGATTCCAGAGGCGTGGGTGTGGCACAAGCGCCGCACCGACTTCCGCAAATTCTTCCGGCAGGTATATAATAGTGGTATCGCGCGCATCAACTTAGAGAAGCGACACCCCGGCACCATGAAGCTGGTCCATCTGCTGCCCACAGTCTTCACCGTCGGCGTCATCGCACTGGTGCTCATTTCTGCCGTGGGCCGCGCACTGATGTACTATGTTGACCGCGACCAGTTCTACTGGATATGTTTTGCGCCGTGGATACCGATTCTTTTTTACAGCCTGATTATCTTCATAGATTCATCGATCAAGAACAAGAGTATGCACGTTGGGCTGCTCAGCATCCCCGCCGCGTTCACGCAGCTTATGGGCTACGGCCTTGGCTTCATCGAGTCGTGGTGGAAGCGCTGCGTGCTGAAGAAAGACGAGTTTACGGCCTTCGAAAAGAACTTTTACAAATGAGCCAACGACTGACCATAGCTAACTGGTCGCCCGACGACCAGCCGCGCGAAAAGTTGCGCGACCGTGGGGCACAGGCGCTCACCGACGCTGAATTGCTGGCCATTCTCGTAGGGTCAGGCTATCCCGGTATGTCGGCTGTGGAACTTATGCAGAAGATCCTGACGGACTGCGGCAACAACCTCAACACGCTCGGAAAGATGTCCATCCACGACTTGATGCAGTACAAGGGCGTGGGTGAGGCGAAGGCCATTACCATCCTTGCCGCCTGTGAGTTGGGTAAGCGGCGCCAGCAAGAAAAGGTTGATGAACGCTCCGACTTAGGCACTGCCACCCGTATTTACAACCACATGCATCCGCAGCTACAGGACCTCGACGTTGAGGAGTTCTGGCTCCTGCTGCTGAACCAGCACCACCGCCTCATCAAGAAAGTGCGCATAGCCCGTGGCGGCATCACCGAGGTCAGCGTCGACATCCGCATCGTTATGCGCGAGGCCGTACTTTCTAACGCCACTATCATCGCCGTCTGCCACAACCACCCGTCGGGTAGCATCACTCCCAGCAAAATGGACGACCAGCTAACCCAGAGCCTAAAGAAAGCCTGTGAGGTCATGCGCATCCATTTCCTCGACCACGTCGTCATTGCCGACGGATGCTACTATTCCTATCACGAAGAAGGCAGGGTTTAACCTGCCTTCCCGTTACTGTCTTGTTCTTTACAGATTCTGTTTTATCTGCTCTACCACGTCCTTAGCCCAGGCTGCGTCGTAACCTGCTTTAACGTGGATATAGTCAGCTCGCGATGGTCCGGCAGCGATGATGACCTGGTATTCATCTCGGGCGTAAGGCGTGCCGCTGTTGTTGAAGGTGACGTCTGTGATGTTCCTCTTTTCAATGCGGCTGCCTTCCACTACGAGGAAGTCCTTGTAGGCCAGGATAACTCCCATGGCTTCATTGGCCCGTGTGGCATTCAGGAGTATTACGTCCTCGGGATTCCCATATTTTGTCATCAAGTCATCAACGGTCCGTTCATAGGGCTTGGCTTTCTCTTCAATGCCTTCAATATGATGCCTGCGATGGTACTCATTGACGACAATCGCAAAGAGCAAAACAAAAAATAATAGTGATAAGTCGTTGCTCTTGATGATGATAGAAACCACCAGCAACACAACTGCAATAACACCGAGGATAATACTTCGTTTCATATTGCCAGTGATTACTTCTCAGCATCCTTCTTACGGATCTCCACGCGGCGGATCTTTCCGCTGATGGTCTTCGGCAGTTCGTCGACGAACTCCACGATACGTGGATACTTATAGGGCGCAGTCACGTTTTTGACGTGCTGCTGAAGCTCTTTCACTAAATCGTCGCCAGCCTTTGACTTCCACTCCTTGCCGAGTACGACGGTAGCCTTGACCACCATGCCACGGATGTCGTCGGGGACGCCAGTGATAGCACACTCCACGACGGCGGGGTGGGTCATCAGCGCACTCTCCACCTCGAACGGGCCGATGCGGTAGCCCGAGGACTTAATGACATCGTCGATGCGGCCCTCGAACCAGTAGTAGCCGTCCTCGTCGCGCCATGCCATGTCGCCGGTGTGGTAGAGGCCGTCGTGCCAGGCTTCGCGGGTTAGTTTTTCGTCGCGGTAGTAGTATTTGAACAGGCCGATGGGCTTGCGGTCGCCGATGCGTACCACAATCTCGCCCTTCTCACCGTCCTCGCAGCTGGTGCCGTCGGCACGAATGAGATCGATGTCATATTGTGCATTGGGCATGCCCATCGAGCCGGGTTTTGGCGTCATCCACGGCATGGTGCCGAGGGTCATCGTGGTCTCCGTCTGTCCGAAGCCTTCCATGATGGTGAGACCCGTCTTCTCCTTGAGCTTGTCGAAGACGGCAGGATTCAGGGCCTCGCCGGCGGTGCAGCAGTATTCGAGGCTCGACAGGTCGTACTTCGACAGGTCTTCGCGAATCATGAAGCGGTAGATGGTAGGCGGTGCGCAGAAGCTCGTCACCTTATATTTTTCTATCTGGCGAAGCAACGTGTCGGCATTGAACTTCTCATGGTCGAACACGAAGACTGTAGCACCGGCAAACCACTGGCCGTAGAACTTTCCCCAGACGGCCTTGCCCCAGCCCGTGTCGGCCACAGTCAGGTGTAGCGAACCCTCATGCAGATTGTGCCAGAACACACCCGTTGTCAGGTGTCCCATGGCGTACAGGTAGTCGTGGGCCACCATCTTCGGCTCACCGCTCGTGCCCGATGTAAAATACATCAGCATCGTGTCGTCGTTTTCGTTCACGAAAGCGGGTCTTACAAAAGGAGGAGCCTTTTGCCACTCTGACTGCCAGTCGCGGAAACCTTCGGGGATGGGCTTGCCGTGATCAGTAACGGTGATGTATTGCTTCACCGTGGGGCTCTCGGACATGGCCAGCTGAATCTGCTCCGTAACATAAGGGTCATCCACGCAGATGATAGCTTTCACACTTGCACGCGTGTTCCTATATATTATGTCTTTCTTCGTCAGCATGTGGGTGGCCGGGATGACGATGGCACCAATCTTGCACAGGGCCAACATAATGACCCACCACTCGTAGCGGCGCTTCAGGATAAGCATCACCGGGTCGTTCTTCCCGATGCCTAATGACATCAGATAGGAGGCGGCCTGGTCAGTCTGCTCCTTCAGCTCGGCGAACGTTGTGCGAATCTCCTCGCCCTGGTCGTTGGTCCAGAGCAGGGCCAGACCGTCGGGCCTTTCCTCGGCCCACGCATCCATTACGTCGTATGCGAAGTTGAAATTTTCTGGGATGATATACTCCAGGTTCTTATTGTAATCCTCGACAGACGTGAACGTTGTCTGTTTCAAAAACCTATTCAAGAGACCCACCCCTTGCCCCTCCCTCATAGGGAGGGGAGCAGATACTCCTTTTGTTCCTTTTATTTCTTCCATGTTGTTATTTGTTCTTTTCTGTAAATACTCCCCTCCCTTCAGGGAGGGGTAGGGGGTGGGTCTCCTACTCGACCGTAAATGCCAAGAATTTCACCGGTTTGTCGCCGACGGCCAGCATGCCGTGGGGCTTTGAAGAATCGAAGTATATGCTGTCGCCTTCTTCGAGCACCATCGTCTTACCGCCGATGTACAGTTCCATCTTACCTTCAAGCACGAGGTTGAACTCCTGACCAGGGTGTGTGTTCTTGTAAATGGTTCGTGCCCCCGGCTTCGGCTCCACCGTGACGATGAACACGTCGGCCTTGTGGTTCACAAAGCCGCTTACTAAGCTCTGGTATTTGTACGCTTTTGTGCGCTCCACACTCATGCCCTGACCCTTGCGCACCACGAAGTACGATTTCATGTGCGGCGCCTCGGCGAACATCAGTTCCTCGGCGCTGACACCGTACTTGTGCGCAATCTTCATCAGGTTTGAGATGGTGATATCCAGCTCGCCCTGCTCAATCTTTTCATACTTCTCCGTATTGATGCCAATGGTCTCAGCCATTTCGCTCACCGGAATGTCGAGCACATCACGCAATCCGCGCAGCCGCTCGCCTATTTGCTTCAGTTGGTCGTCCATGCTACTTTAGTTTAATTTAAAGATTTCGAGGGCGGACCTCTTTCCGGCCTCACCCTCGCGTGTTATTTTGATAGTCTTAGATTATTGTCTCAATGGCTGTGCAAAGGTAACACTTTCTTTTCGATTGGGCAAATAATTTACTGACTATTTTCTGCTTTTATCGAAAAATTATTTCAACCCCGCTTTCAGGCCGCGGATGACTGCCGACGTGAATCCGGCATGCTCCATCTCGTTCAGTCCTTTGATGGTCACGCCGCCGGGTGTCGTCACCAGATCGATGGCTGCTTCGGGGTGCAGGCCGCTGGCATCTAACAGCTCCACGGCACCCTTCATCGTCTGCATCACGATGCGCTTTGCGTCATCAGCCTTGAAGCCTAACTCCACACCGCCTTCCGAGGCAGCGCGGATGTAACGCATGGCGTAGGCAATGCCGCAAGAGGCCAGTGTCGTGCCGGCTGCCAAGTGCGCCTCGTCGGTAATGAGCGTCGTACCCATCTCTCCAAACATACGCTCCACCAGTTCGCTATGCTGCGGCGTTGCCGCAGCCGCCGGTACAATGAACGTCATCGACGCCATCTCCGCAATAGCGATATTCGGAATCACGAGGAACAGCGGCGGGCACTGCTCGCCCAGCCACTCCTGGATGCTGGCCGATTTCACCCCTGCCGCAATCACGATGAGTATTTGCTTCTTTGGGTTCAGCTCCGCCTTGATGTTCTTCAGCACCTGCTCAACGAGCCACGGCTTAACGACTACGCACACCACGTCGGCCGTCTCTGCTGCCAGTTTGTTGTCGGTTGTCACGCTGACCCCCATTTTTGAAAACTTGTCGAGCACAGCCGCCGACGGATCGCTGACGGTGATGTCCTCGTTCTTAAACATCTGACCCTTGATCAGACCCTCGACGGTGGCGCCGCCCATGGCACCTGCGCCAATCATTGCTATCTTCATAATATCCTACAAACTTCTTAAAACTACTTCCAACTTCTTTAAGAACTCATCCGCATCAGCCTTTGTCAGGCACAGCGGCGGCAACAGCCTCAGAATGTTCGTGCCGGCACAGCCCGTGAAGCAGTGCTGCTCGTAAATCAGTGGCTTGCGCACCTCGGCATGCGGACAGTCGAGGTCGATGCCAATCATCAGACCCCGTCCGCGCACCTCCTTGATGCGTGTCGGCTGTGCTGCGGCGTTGCTGCAGCTAATATCCCGCAGTCTCTCCATCAGATACTCACCCACCACATGGGCGTTCTCCACCAGCCCTTCTTCCTCGAACACGTCGAGCACGGCCAGCGCAGCCGCACAGGCCAGATGGTTGCCGCCAAACGTCGTCCCAAGCCTTCCGTACACTGGCTCAAACTCCGGCGATATCAGCACTGCTCCCATGGGGAAACCATTGGCGATGCCCTTGGCCACAGTGATGATGTCAGGGCGTATGTCCAACCATTGATGTGCGAAGAACCGTCCGCTACGTCCGTAGCCGCATTGTATCTCGTCGCAGATGAGGATGGTTCCGTATTTCTTACAGGCGGCGGCCAGCCCCTGTGCGAACTCCGGTGTAGCCACCTGTATGCCGCCCACACCCTGGATGCACTCCAAGATGACTGCGCAGACGTCGCCCTTCTGCAGCTCGGCCTCCCATGCTGGCAGGTCGTTCAGCGGCAGGTAGGTCACGTGTCCGTTGTCGTTGATGGGTGCGATGATTTTCGGATTGTTCGTAACCTCGACAGCTAATGACGTCCTTCCGTGGAACGCCTTCAGGCACGACAGCACACGCTTCCTTCCGTTTGTGAACGACGCCAGTTTCAGCGCGTTCTCGTTAGCCTCGGCACCGCTGTTAATCAAAAAGAGCTGGTAGTCGTCGTAGCCGCAGATCTTTCCTAATCTTTCGGCCAGTTCCACCTGCAGCTTGTTAATCACGGAGTTCGAGTAGAACCCGATTCTGTTCAGCTGCTCCGTCACCTTATTAATATAATGTGGGTGCGAGTGGCCGATGCTGATGACGGCATGTCCGCCATACAGGTCCAAGTATTCCTGTCCTTTGTCATCCCACACTCTGCATCCCTTGCCCTTCACGATGTTCACGTCGAAGAGCGGATAAACGTCGAATAGTTTCATGTTGCTTTGTTTAAATCGCCTGCAAAGGTACGGTTTTTCTGTCGAAATCCCAAACAAAAACGTCGTTTTGTCTTACTTGCGGGTCAAATTGTATTTCGTTTTCTGGTTGTCTATTTCATCTGGTCTAACAACCGTGCAAGGTCTTCCAGTTCGTTAGGGTCGACATTCACATCAAGCACACGACCGTCGCGGTCGATAAGGCGATAGTGAGGCCATCTATGGACGCCAAGGAACTGCTCGATGGCACTTTGCTGGGCTATAGGCAGATTGTAGTGGGCAATATTCTCGCCAATGATTTGATACTCCTTGATGACGTTCTTCCATCGACCATCGTCGCTGCGGTTGGCGAGGTAGAGATACACCAGATCGTAGTCTTTCAGTCGTTCGTATTCCTCGGCGCTATGTGAGAGGGCTTCCTTGCAGGGACCGCACCAAGTGCCCCAGATGTCGAGCAGCACAAGGCGACCACGATAGGGTTCTGTGATTTTGCGGAGTATCTGCTCGCCGTCGCTCATGCCAGCCACTACGTCAGAAGACTTCAGACACTCAGACTTTGAGATGTCGAGTTGCTGAATGGACTGCTGAAGGGCAGCGTACTTGTCGCTCAGGTTTTTCACTAAGGCAAGCGCCTGCGGCATCTTGATCAAGTCCTTTTCAATACGTTCGAGTGTGCGGGAGTCGAGGGGCTCGTGCGAGGCGTCCATACTCTCATAGAACATGTGTGCGAAGAAGACATCGCGAAGCGGATAGTCGCATCCTACAGAGTCCATCATCGCCTTAATGGTTTCGAAATTGCCTTGGTCGGGCATCTGGTATTCCAGATAACTATTCATGAAATAGGGGAAACTTCCGTATAGCGTGTAGGGCTTGGTGGCTTTCTGCCAGTACTCTTTGCTCACGATGTCCATATACTCCTGCGGCAGCTTGAAGCCGGGCATGAAGTACATGGCCGACATCATCGACTCTCCCTGATTGTAATGATACTCTCCTTCTGCATAGTCGATGTAGCGTTGCGAGAGCGTCGGATGCTCGGCTATCAATTGTTGCAGCCTGGCCTCACATTGGGCACGGGTCCTGTCCGTCTGAGCCTTGAAGTCCATCGCCTTCACCTTTCCGAATTGGCTGATGTCGATGCGGTCACCCTCGCCCTCGGTCGGACAGGCCAGCAGTTCGTTCTGCACTCGCACGTTGTTGCCCATCCACAGCATCTGCCCCGTCTTGTAGTCGTGCAGGAAGAAGTAGGTCTCGCCTGGTTCCACAAAACTGATAATTGTAATGCGATCCTCGTCAAGCCACACCTCCGAGGTGTTGATGACAGGGAAACGGAGGGAAAAGCGCCCTAAGGAATCCATCTTGGCAATGAAAGTCTCCCTCTCATCGGTAATGATGTTGTTCCACGATATTCCGAAATCCTGTCCTTTTTGCCACTCTTTCTGGGGCATGTCCTTCAGCCAGCCAATGATGGTCACGCTGTCGCCATCCCTGTAGCCGTTGTCTGCGAAGCCCCTGCGCAGGTCCTTTGTCGGATAGTCGGGCATTGCGGCGGTGGTGATGGGGCTGCATTCTATGGGTTTCCCGTCTCCGATGGTCACCTTTCGCAAACCGTTCTTCAGTTTGCCCACTTTGACAATGAGTCCGTCAGTAAGGGTCAGCGTGTAGGTATCCTTTTTACTTGACTCGCTAACGACATCCCACACCTTATTATTATAGATAAGCTGGTTCTGGGTAAAACCTACGAGCCAGTCGCCCGTCTGCTCGCTGCGCCAATAGGTATCGTTCAGTCCGTTTGCTTTTTCTTGTGCCCAGCCAGCCAGAGTGACGAGGGCGATGAGGAAGGTGATGGTTGTTTTCTTGTTCATCAGTTTTATTTCTTTGTTAAGTGCCTTCTACTTCATCTGATCCAGCAGCCGTGCGAGGTCTTCAAGGCGGCGGGCATCCACATTCAGGTCGAGCAGGTCGCCGTTACGGTTGAAGAGCTTGTAGGTGGGCCAGCTGTGGACGTCTAAGTGGCGCTCGATAGCGGCCTGCTGCTCATCAGGCAGGTTGTAGTGGGCCACGTTGGGACCACTGACGTTATACTCCTTGATGACGTTCTCCCACGAGTCCTGCGGGCTACGGTTGGCGAGATAGAGGAACTCGATGTCGTAGTCCTTCAGGCGGGCGTACTCCTCGGTGGAGTGACTGAGGGCCTCCTTGCAAGGGCCGCACCAGGTGCCCCAGATGTCGAGGAGCACGAACTTGCCCTTGTAGGGTTCGAGGATTTTCTTCAGCAGTGCATCGCCCTCAGAGAGGTCTGCAAGATTATCCGACGACTTGAGCACCAACTTGTCGAACTCGCGGTTCTCGATGGCAAGGTAGTGGTCGTTCAGCTTCTCGACCTGCGCGATGCACTCGGGATGGCTTATCATCGTCTTTATCGTGTCCATCACCGAAGGCAATAGCGACGTGCGCTCATGGTCAATATGTCCATATGCCTGTCGGCTGAGCCATAAGTCCTTGATGAACGGGGCGGCATGTAGCGAG
>Ga0310786_10004892_pt1 | contig 18442 bp, 12 predicted proteins | sample AusTroGonzalo_MG_FD_203881 | JGI IMG/M metagenome (GOLD analysis project Ga0310786, IMG submission 203881) | Bovine rumen microbial communities from tropical cattle in Woodstock, Queensland, Australia - Gonzalo_03 (v2) (version 2) | ecosystem: Host-associated > Mammals > Digestive system >... | reverse complement strand
CCTGCGGTTAAGACGGCTCCGGTGTTCGATGACGAGTATATCGACAGTGAGATCAGAAGGCTTCGCGAGCAGGGAAAGTCCGTGAAGGAGATCGCGCAGATACTGTCGGACGACACAGGTTTTAACAAAAAAGAAATGTATTCGAGGGCGGTAAATCTGTTAAAATCATAAGAGTAAGCTACTCGAGAGGAACCTGCCCTTAATGAACGATTCCAACGGAGAAAAGATCACAAGAGAATCTTTGATCTCATATGCCTTAGAGCTTTCATTCCAGGAATATACTCCGATGATTCAGGGTGCCTTCAAGGCGGTGGCAGTTATCGATCCGTGGGAGAAGGAGATATGCTTCTCGGATGCCATGGGAGATATACTCGGCCTCGCTGCAGGTTCTTTCATGTACCTTTCCCAGTACTACCAGTATTTCCAAAGTGACGAGAGATCCGCCATAACCGCGAAGTATGAAGCTACTATCGGCGAGCTTATGGAGAAGGATGTCGGAACGATCACTCTTAACCATAAGATCAAGGGAAGCGGTAATGAGATGTATGATCTCGAGATCTCGATGAAGGTCGAGACTATCGATAAGTCGAGATTCATTCTAGCGTTGATCAAGGACGTAACACCCGACATGAAGCAGACGGCTTTCGGCGAGTTGTTCGGACCTGATATCAAATCCTATCTGTTCGTATACGACACAAGAAGAGATGTCTGCTACTTAAGCGATAAGTTCGTGAATGAGTTTGATCTCGAGAGTAACGAGATGCCAAGGTTCACGGAGACATACAGGAACTATGTCCATCCCGATGATTCGGAACTGCTTCATAATGCCATCATGAATTATCTGCAGGACCGTACCTATGATGTAAGTCTTCAGGTAAGATTCCAGGCTCCCGGAAGAGGCGTTATCTATCTTCGTACTGACGGATTCTCTGATTATGGAAGCGAAGGAAGATTCATATCCGGTATCTTCTCCGATGTAACGAGCTTCGTTAATGATGACTTCATGTGGGATAACATGATCGACGGTCTTAATGCCGCGATTTTCAATACAGACCTTAACAGAAACGTAACGACTATCTCGAAGAAGATTCAGAAGGTATTCCCGGATTTTCCTCTGATGGTTGTAGGAGACTTCGTTGAGACTCTCGTTCCTTATGTCGTACAGACTGACAGACAGAGATTAAGAAATATCCTTAACCGTTCGATCCAGGAGATCGGTACGAGATTTGCTATCGAAGTTCGTATAAGGAATCAGGAAGATAAAGCTTCCTGGGTAGCGATCAGAGGTAAGTCATTCGAGAACAGAAACACACTCACCAGATGGGTTACGGGAAGTATCCTCGACCTGTCTGCCATGAATGAAGTTAAGGATACATTCGAGAAGGCGGGCTCTTCGCATCAGATAACGGGACTTCCCACTGCGCAGAGACTGTCGAGAGATGTTGGTACAGTTATCCGCGACGGCAGCGTAAGCTGTGCAGCAGTAATCATGTTCGATATCAACGACTTCCATGAGTTTACTGACAGATACGGCAAGGATGCAGGTGACAAGATCCTGCGTAACCTCGCTGACCTTCTTAACCGCGACCTTCCGGACAGAGCCAAGCTCTACCATGTAGGAACGGATAATTTCGCTGTGCTGTGGCCTGATTCCTCGCAGATCAAGGCGGGCAAGTACATGAAGGATGCTATCGCGAAGTCAGAGGAGCCTTTTACTATCGACGGCAGCAAGTTCTTTATCCACCTTATCGCTTCGGCGGCGTTCTATCCCGAGGGAAGAACTGCAGAGGAGCTTCTGAGCCAGGCTGAGATAACGCTCCATAAGGTTAAGGAAGACAAGAATTTAAGGTATGCAGTGTTCTCGCCCGCGGACAGAAATGAACTTCGTGAGAAGCTCGATTTCCAGACGACTATCTCTGAGAATATCCTGAACGGATTCGAGAACTTCCTGCTGTACTATCAGCCGCTTACTGATGCGAAGACGAAGGCTTTGAAGGGGGCTGAGGCGCTGCTTCGCTGGATCAAGCCTGACGGCAATCCAGAGAACCCCGAGAAGGTCGTACAGGCTCTCGAGGCGACAAACCAGATGGAGGCAGTAGGTAAGTGGATCCTCGAGGAGTCCATAAGACAGTGTTCTGAGTGGATCGCGAAGGGTGCTTCCGAGGATTTCTTCATTCATGTTAATGCGACGGCGGATGACCTTATTGCCGAGGACTATACGGAGAGACTGCTTGGACTTCTTAAGAAGCACCATCTGTCACCGAAGAACATCATCATCGAGCTTACTGAGACTTCGTTGATGCAGAATATGGCATTGTGCAGACGTAACATCGAACTGCTCCATGAGCACGATATCAAGACGGCTCTTGATGACTTCGGTTCAGGTTATTCCTCGTTCAATTATCTGAAGGAGCTTCCGGTAGACGAGATCAAGATCGATAAGACGTTCGTAGACGACATGCTGTCGAATAAGTTCGATAATACATTTATCTCTGCTATGACGATGCTTGCACACTCCATAGGCAAGGGAGTAGTCGTCGAGGGAGTCGAGACTGAAGAGCAGTACAATATGGTTAAGGACATGGATGCCGACCTGATTCAGGGCTATTACTTCGGCAAGCCGATGTCTGTATTCGCTTTCTGGAATAAATACTTCATCTGATGTACAATAGATAAGTTAATTTTCAACCAGGAGGGGTTATTGCTCTATGTCAGAGAAAACACCGTTTTACATTACTACGCCTATTTACTATCCTTCAGGCAATCCGCATATCGGACATTGCTATTCTACGATCGCATGCGATACAGTTGCCAGAATGAAGCGAATGCAGGGCTACGATGTAATGTTCCTTACGGGAACTGACGAGCATGGACAGAAGATCGAGAAGAAGGCTGAAGAGCTCGGAACAACACCTAAGGCTTATGTTGACGAGATCGTTGCTAACTTCAAGAAGCTCTGGTCAGTCCTCGGAATCACATATGACAGATTCATCAGAACCACTGATGATTACCATATCGAGTCAGTACAGAAGATCTTCAAGAAGCTCTACGATACAGGCTATATCTACAAGAGTGAGTACAAGGGTAAGTACTGCACACCCTGTGAGTCTTTCTGGACAGAGAGCCAGCTTGTAGACGGCAAGTGCCCTGACTGCGGACGTGAAGTAACTGATGCTTCCGAGGAAGCATACTTCTTCAAGCTTTCCCAGTTCGCACCTAAGCTTAAGGAACTCCTTCTTGATGAGGAAAGAGACTTCCTTAATCCTAAGTCCCGTGTTAACGAAATGATCAATAACTTCATCGAGCCCGGACTTCAGGATCTTTGCGTATCCAGAACAAGCTTCACATGGGGTGTCCCCGTAGACTTTGATGAGGGTCACATCGTATACGTATGGATCGACGCTCTATCAAACTATATTACTGCACTCGGTTATCTTAACGATGCATATAACGATTACGATAAGTACTGGCCCGCTGACATGCATGTCATGGCTAAGGAGATCGTAAGATTCCACTCTCTAATCTGGCCTTCCATCCTCATGGCTCTGGATCTTCCTCTGCCTAAGAAGGTCTACGGCCACGGCTGGATCACATTCGGTGACGGCGGCAAGATGAGTAAGTCTAAGGGTAACGTTATCGATCCGTTCGTATTGAGCGAGAGATACGGTGTTGATTCCTTAAGATATCACCTGTTAAGAGAGATGGTATTCGGTTCTGACTGCCCGTATTCCAACGAGCAGATGTTCAACAGATATAACAGCGACCTTGCTAACGATCTGGGTAACCTCGTATCAAGAACTGTTGCTATGGCTGAGAAGTACTTCGGCGGCACACTTCCTGAGAACAAGGAGTTCAATGAGTCCGACGAGGATCTGCTCTCCATGACTGATGAGCTGCCCGCTATCGTTGATGAGACATTCTCATCCTTGAGATTCTCTGAGGGTCTCGAGAAGGTATTCCGTGTAATCGCACGTGCCAACAAGTACATCGACGAGAACGAGCCTTGGATCCTTGCTAAGGACGAGGAGAAGAAGCCCAGACTCGCAGCTGTACTTTACAACCTCCTCGACACCGTAAGACGCTGTGCTGTATTGCTTACACCCGTAATGCCCCATATCTGCCCTGAGATTTTCGAGCAGATCGGTGCAGACGAGTCCATAACAACATGGGAGGCAGCTAAGTCACGCCACCTTCTTCCTGCTGCTGTTACGGTTAAGAAGGGAAGAGTACTTTTCCCTCGTATCGACGTAGAGAAGGAGATCGAGGAGCTCGATGCCATGAATAAGCCTGCACGTGAGCTTCCTGCTGAGCCTATGAAGGAGATCACGAACTTCGATAATTTCGCAGCGCTTGACCTGCGTGCCGTTAAGGTTCTTTCCTGCGAGCGTGTGCCTAAGTCAGATAAGCTTCTGAAGTTCATCGTAGACGACGGCTTCGGCGAGAGACAGGTACTGTCCGGCATCGCGAAATACTACGAGCCCGAGCAGCTTATCGGCAAGACTCTCGGCATGATCATTAACCTTGCTCCCCGTAAGATGATGGGACTTGAGAGTAACGGCATGATCATGTCTGTCCGTGACGGCGATAAGTTCAGAGTAGTTGAGTTCGGCGACGATATTAAGGCTGGCGCCGATATCTCCTGATGTCACACAAGCATAGAGACCCTGTATACCCTGAAGGCCTTACAGGGGTCTTTGACACGCATGCACATCTTTATGACGAGAGAATCTTCGCTGATGCCGAGGGTGCGCTGGAGCGCGCTTTGAAGTGTGGTGTAGATACCGTCTTAGTTCCCGGTGATAACGAGGAGACTAGTAAGCTCGCGATAGACTTCGTGCAGGAGTGGGACGGGTTCAAGGGAATCGCTCTTTATTGCTCTGTTGGTGTTCATCCGCATGAATCTTCTTCATATGATGACAATGTCGAGCAAGTTCTTATCGACCTTCTGTCGAAGCGCGAGAAGTATAAGATCAAGGCGATAGGTGAGATAGGTCTGGATTACTACTATGATCTGTCTCCGCGGGATGTGCAGCGTGATGTGTTCAGAAAGCAGCTGGAGCTCGCATATGAGCTTGATATACCGTTTATACTGCACGAGAGAGATGCGACACAGGATTGTCTTAATATCCTTAAGGAAGCGAAGCAGAAGGGGATGCTGCTGGATACACCCGGTGTATGCCATTGCTGTACCTGTTCAGCGGAGATAGTTAAGATATTAGTAGATATGGGATTCTATATCGGTTTTGACGGCCCGGTTACGTTTAAGAACAACAAGAAGTCTCCGGGCGTACTCGAGATATGTCCCTGGGACAGGATAGTGGTAGAGACGGATTCTCCTTATATGGCTCCTGAACCGAATAGGGGCATGACTAATGAGCCTGCTTTTGTTACATTGGTTGTAGAGAAGATATCGCAGCTTAAAGGGGAAGATCCTCAGAAAGTTGCGTGTATAACGAGAGAGAACGGTATGCGGTTGTTCCGCATATAAAGAGAGGTAATAACGTGAATAAGAAAGAGAAGATCCTTGTAGCTGTAACGGTTGTCATGCTGGTGATTCTTGTCGTGTGTGCTTTTTACGACAGAACACCTGCGCTAATGAGCAGAACGCTCGCATATGAGCTTCCCGAAGATACCAAGGTGGTGGATATCGATAAGCATGGATTCCTGTTCTACCGCGTGGCATATGAAGCCAAGGTCGAGATCGATCCTAACAACCCTGAGGAGATTCTAACATGCTTCGTACAGGCTTATGGCGATTCCGGCCGTATGCTTACCATGGAAGAGTTTACAACGATGACCGACTATATGTATGAGAACTTCTATTCATATACCAGTCTGCATCCGACCCCGTCAGCGGGTTCTTACATCTGGATGCAGGAGGCTGACACCGAAGACGGTCACCACGTACTGCATTTTATAGATATTGAAGACGAGGATCATGCTTATCTGTATATATACTATGTCAGATGACCGTGATTAGGTGAAGTAATGCGAAGCAAGCAGAATTGGTTAAAGATAGTAATTATCCTGCTCTCTCTGGGTGCTCTGCTGCGCCCGGTTAAGAGGATAGTTTATCTTCTTCTGAATATTCCTGTCGCTTCGGTCAGAGTTAACGGTTTCAATGAAGTAAGAGATTATGTTAATTTCAGATTGGCTCATCTGATCTATGAGGGTATTAATCCGTACAGTCTGGATGTAATCGGCAGGTTTAATGCTCCTTCGATGTATTTTTATCCGGCTTTGTATCCTTTGATGGTAGCAGTGTTAAGCCGTTTGTCGGGACTGAATATTCTCGCGAGCTATTATGTGGTTAATATACAGATACTAGTCCTTACGGTCATATTGACCTGGTTGATCGTTAAGGATGAGTTTAAAGAAAGCAAACTGATTGGAATTCTTTGTGTATCAGTATGTGCTACGACTTTCTTCTCTGTATTCGGTCTTCCAATCTTTAACTTCCACACTGATACCATCGGTATACTGCTTACGGTTATTATGTTCTACATAGTATTCAGACACAAAGAATGGACCTTGCCTTTGTCGATCCTTTCTGTGCTGCTGATATTTACAAAGCAGATTCTCCTGATCATGGTTGTGCCTTTGTTCATTTACTACTTGATGAGAGATAGGAAGCTTGCACTCCGTTATTTTGTTGAGTGTATCGTGTGCGGAATCATAACTGTAATTCTTGTGCAGTTGTGTTTCCCTATGTATTGGACTGAGACGATATATGCACAGTTCTGCGTTAATAACAGTGCCGGTACGATCAACAGTGCGCTGTGGAATATCTATCATTTTTTTGAAAGATACAATGCTATGTTCGTGTTTACGGTTATAGCAGGCATTGTGATGGCAGTAAGAAGATTCAAGAACCGTAAGGAGAAGATTCACCTCGATGAGAGAGGCTGGTATACCATATACCTTCTCCTTAACGTAGTGATCGGAACTCTTTCAATGCTGTATCTGGCAAGAGGTGATGCTGACGGATATAAGTACTGTCAGGATATAATAACGCCCTCTTTCTTGATGCTTACGGTATATCTTTGGTCTATATGTACCTCTTATGTGAGTCTTAAGTATAAGCAGGCAGGAGTTGTTAGTTTGCTTGTTATAAGTGTGATCACAGGTATTGTATATCTCAATTTCCAGGTTACTTATTATTCGTACGGAGCTTTGTCCAACTATGAGGCGATTGATAATGTAATCGAAGAGCATGAAGGTGAGAAGATATACCTTAGTATGCTGGCTAATTCATATTCCATGAACCGCGATATGTGGGAAGATGAGAATATATGGACCAATGACGGACAGATAGAGTATTTCTATCTCGGTGAGTATTCTGATAATGAGACTATTAATTCTCTGTTCTACAGAGATGAGATCGAGAATGCGGCAGATAACTATGTCGAAGAACTTAATACGATGGTCAGTAACAAAGAATTTGGTGTAGTTACTACGTGCTGTGAGCGAGTTATCGATATGGACTTGCTTGCTGAGAATTATTATGTTTATAACCATTACTTGCTTCTGACAGATACTAACGGCTTTGTTGACGTTTATGTATGGCTGCCTAGAGCTTTATGATACAGGGAGGATATCGTGACTAAGTATCTTATTCTTGGAGCAGGACCTGCAGGTTTGAGCTTCGCTCATACACTTCTGGCAAATCATGTTGATGATTTTATTGTTATTGAGAAAGAGTCTGAAGCGGGAGGCCTTTGCAGATCACAAGATGTTGATGGAGCTCCTCTGGATATCGGAGGCGGTCACTTCCTTGATGTAAGAAGACCTAAAGTAAATGAATTTCTCTTCGGCTTTATGCCCGAAGAAGAGTGGGATAAGTATGACCGTGACAGCAGGATTCACCTTAACGGACAGTATGTAAGTCATCCGCTGGAAGCAAATATCTGGCAGATGGATATTGAATCACAGGTTCAGTATCTTATGTCTATCTCTACAGCAGGCTGTGTTACCGGTACGCAAATGCCTGAGTCTTTTGTTTCCTGGATAAGATGGAAGCTCGGAGATAAGATATCTGACGATTATATGCTTCCTTATAACCAGAAAATGTTTGGTGAAGAGTTAAACCAGCTTGGCACTTATTGGCTTAATAAGCTTCCGGATGTAAGCTTCGAGGATGTATTAAGATCATGCCTTGAGCATAAAGCTCATGCTAAGCAGCCAGGGCACGCATCATTCTATTACCCCCGTAAATATGGTTATGGTGAAGTGTGGAAGCGTATGGCGGATAAGCTCGGCGACAAGCTTGTCTGCAATGTTGCTGTTGATTCTATCGATCTTGATGAACATAGAGTTACAACTGTTGACGGCGAAGTGTACGAGGCCGAAGTGATAGTTACGACTATCCCGTGGGCCAGCTTCTCTAAGATACAGGGTCTTCCTGAAGATGTTATTCAGAAGATCGGTATGCTCAAGCATACAGGCGTAGTGATCTCGTACTGTGCAGAGAATCTTGATACGCCGGCTCATTGGATTTATGAACCGGATCCTGATAAGACTTATCACAGGATTCTGGTAAGACATAATTTCTGTAAAGGATCCAAGGGTTACTGGAAAGAAACCCGTAAGGAGCGTTTCCCGGGCGGGGAAGATGCATTCTCCTATCTTAACGAGTATGCATATCCTCTTAATACGATCGATAAGCCCGAGATTATGAAGGAATTGATTTCTATAGCGAACAGTAAGGGTGTTTATCCTCTGGGGCGTTGGGGCGAGCACGAACACTATAATTCTGATCTTGTTGTTGAAAGAGCAATGAATCTTGGCTTAAAACTGTTATAATCCTATTTGAAGTATATTCGAATTGGAGTTCAGGATGAAGAAGACTATCATAGTAATGCCCGTTGCCAATGAGCAAGACACAATGGGCGGCATAATTGAAGAGATTTTGGCTTTGCCTTATGACAATCTGCATCTTTATCCTGTTATCGATTCCTATTCCAAGGATAAGACAGAAGAGATAATCAGATCTTATGAGCATACCGGACGCGTTAAGTGTATCTTTTACAAGGAGTCTACCGGCGTTATCAGTTGTTATCTTGAAGGCTACAGACAGGCCCTTAAGGACGGCGCTGAGTTCGTCATAGAGATGGACGGCGGCGGCAGCCATAAGCCTTCAGAGATCCCGCAGTTTATCGAGAAGATTGAAGAAGGATATGACTGTGTCTGGGGGTCCAGATTTATCGAAGGCGGCGGAATGAAGGATGATCCTCTGTACCGTAAGATTCTTAGCGGCGGAGGTACGGTACTGTCTAATATCGTTCTCGGTACTAAGCTTAAGGACATGACCAGCGGATTCGAAGCTTTCAGACGCGGTGTGCTTGAGCAGTTTGATTTTGATAAGTTCTTATCCACAGGTCACATGTATCAGACAGAGATGCGTTTCTACTGCCGTAATTATCATACGATCGAAGTTCCGATTCATTACACAGCAGGAAAGTCTTCGCTTAAGTTAAAGTCCGTTACAGAGGCTTTGGTTATCTTATTCAAGCTTAAGAAAAACGAGCGTTATGTAATCAGAAACTGATGCTTGAAAAAAATCTCAAATATTCTGTTGACATCATAGGTGACTTTCGATATACTTCTTTTGCGCTTCGAAAAGGAGCACACACCAGCAACTAAAATGGAAGCTTAGCTCAGCTGGGAGAGCATCTGCCTTACAAGCAGAGGGTCACAGGTTCGAGCCCTGTAGTTTCCACCAAATGGCGCAGTAGTTCAGCTGGTTAGAATGCCAGCCTGTCACGCTGGAGGTCGAGGGTTCGAGCCCCTTCTGCGTCGCCAATTATCACCGGTGCTTAGGTACCGGTAATAATTTGCTCAGATAGCTCAGTCGGTAGAGCAGGGGACTGAAAATCCCCGTGTCGGCAGTTCGATTCTGTCTCTGAGCACCAAATAAGCTCCGCATATCGCGGAGCTTTTTGTTTTGTGTTTTTTCAGTTATTATTCGACGCCAAGCGCCTCTGTTAATATCTCATTCCTGAAATTTGCCATTCACCATTGATCCTTGTGAGGTAGATATGAGTCGTTGTAGGTACGATCTCAGGGTCAGGCCACATCTGCATCTCCTGCTCGATATAAACCTGCATATAGACCGTATCTTCGTTATATGCAATGAACTCCTGAACTTCCTGATTCTGGATAGTTACTGCACCGTGTCCTGTGAAGTAACGAAGAGCCGTGCTTCTGCTGATATAGTTCAATGCCAGAGAGTCAGGCGGGAAGTAAGGATCGAGTTCAGAAAGATCCGCATCCATCGAGATAACATTAGCGAATGTAGTCGTGAAATCGATACCGAACTGCTCGAGGTATTCTCTCTCGGCGTGGTTTGTAGAGTATTCAGCTCTGTAACGGTCATAATCGGCGTTGTATTCGACAGGGCACAACTCACCCGTATAATCTCTGACTTCAACCGTAGGCTCGAAATACAGGCCTGAGATCGCATATGAAGTGAATCCCGGAATCGTACCGCCGTACGGCTCTACATACTGAAGCTCATCCTCGTCAGCGGGAATCTCTTCAGTGATATATGTATCATCGAGCTGGATGCCGTTGATGTAGACTGTGGAATTTGAAGGAAGCGTGATCATCGCGCCCTCGAGAGGAAGAACGGGGAAAGAGATGTCAGACAGTGCCCAGATGGGGTTACCGTACTCTTTCTGGCCGATTCTCGTGAGTGCTACTGTTCCGACAACGTATCCGTCTGCTTCTATCGTGTAGCACGGTCTGTCTGCAGTGTACTCGCCGGACTCGACATAAGTTAACGTCTTGCCCTCGAGCATCGACAACATATAAGTCTTGATAGCATCCTCAGACTCGAACTGCGATACAGTCGGGTGTTCCGGCATGTTCTGCCAGATATAATCGATATCACGCGCCTCGAAATGCGTGAAAACTTCTGCCATAACAAGCTCCGGCCTCGAGGACTGGAACGAAGACTCGTAATCTAAGAGGAATGTATTGAACTTCTTGTATCCGTAGAGGATCGCACAAGTAACTGCGATAAGCCATACGAAGAGTATCGCTACATAAACGTGGAACTTCTTCTGGCCGTTGTTCTTATTCTTCTTAACAGGTTTTCTTGCAGGCTCTTCCTGCTGCATTACAAAGGGGTTGGACTCCGCCTTTACGACAGGAGTGTTCATGCGTGCGCTTTCCTTGGAATAGCTTCTGTTGTTCTGATCATGTTTCTTCATCTGTCACCTCCGTGGAAGCGGATGAATCATCAAGAGGGAGAACAACCCAAGCTGTGGGAATGGCTCTGTCCTGTCTGATGTTGGCGTTATCAACTATCTCTTCGCCGTTGTACCACATGGAAGAAGACATACCGCCATCGAGGTTAAACGCATTAACTGCGCCGTATTCAACCATGATATCGATGAGGTCAGCCATCGTTGCACCCATTGAAGTAGATCTTCTTCCTTCGATAACGAGCATAAGCACTGCGCCGTCTGCTCTCTGGCCGATAGCGGTACGGGGATTAAGTCCGCCGCCTACGCCGCTGTAGTTGGCGGCAACGCCGTTAACGATGAGAGCGGGGCCGAATGATACAGCATCACGAAGACCTAAGCCCTCAGCATAGCTTCCGCCGAAAGTACCTACTACGAGGATATCATCCTGTGTGAAGCCTACGGTAGGGAGGCTTGTTCTTGTCTCATAGATAGGATCTCCGTTCTCGTCAGTGCCTGCCTCATAATATGTGTCGGCATTATCGGCTCTGAGAACGCCTTCTGACATTACTACGCCGATTGGCCAGCCGCCGATTCCGAGACCACTCTCGTCTTCGTACTGGCCACCATTGATTCCTGCTACGGCACCGTACTTATCGATAAGCTGCTCGAGAGTCATACCGGCACCGGAATGCGTGTAGTTATCGATGGTCGCACAGATAACACGGGAAGGATCGTAAACGATCATCATCATACCGTGATACATAGGGCCTGAAATCTCATGAAGCTCGATACCGTCTCCGTCAGGATCTAGATTCGTCTCAGCGTCGATTCCTGCCTGCTGGGCAGCAGCTGCGGCCGCTTCAGCATCAGCTCTCATCTGCTCGATAAGAGAAGTATCGGTAATCTGATCGAATTCGATGGTCTTGTTGTTCGCCAGGATCTCATTGATCTCAGCATCTGTAAGCACCATTCGTATGGCGATTGGTCCGGCGGATGATTCCATCATCGAAGATACGAATATCTGTCTGAAATGGTCTGAAGGTCCGTTAACAGCAATCTTGAGGCCTCCGTAGAAGCCGACGAGGACAATCAGCAGTGTGCTGATCAAATAGAGGAAGAAGCCTCCCAGGATCTTAAGAAATACTTTCATATAACCCTCATAAATATAAATCTCATATATTTCTTATAACATTTTACAGTTTTATTGAAAAAAACAATACGATATTTATAATATATTTCAGTATTAGCGTGGGGTGACCTGCGCACGGAGGGTTATAAGTGGAAAATTCGTTTTCGAGAAGTACTGAAGAAGTATTAAGAGAGCTCAAGACTGACAGCGCTGTCGGTCTTACAAGTCAGGAGGCCGTTGACAGACTCGCGAAGAACGGCCCTAACTCCTTAGGAGAAGAGCAGAAGGTACCGCTGTGGAAGAGATTCCTGGCGCAGTTCGCAGATGCGATGGTTATCATCCTTATCGCAGCCGCAATACTGTCCGCCTTCATGGCTGTTAAAAATAATGAAGGTATCGAAGGCTGGATCGACGTATTCGTTATCCTCGCTATCGTAATACTTAACGCCATCCTTGGTGTATATCAGGAAGGTAAAGCAGATCAGGCTCTCGCAGCTCTGAAGAAGATGAGTTCTCCGCAGACCAAGGTCGTAAGAGACGGCGAGGTCGTTATGGTCGATTCTGAGAATATCGTTGAAGGTGATATCATCTCGATCGATGCAGGAGACGCTATCTCAGCAGATATCAGACTTCTGTCCTCGAATTCACTTAAGGCAGAAGAGGCTTCGCTTACAGGTGAGTCCGTTGCCGTAGATAAGGACGCTGACCTGATCCTCGGTGAGGACTGCTCGCTCGGTGATCGTAAGAACATGCTGTTCATGGGAACATCAGTTACTTACGGAAGAGCAACCGGTGTGGTTGTCGGAACAGGTAAGAACACTGAGCTCGGTAAGATCGCTAACAAGCTTTCCACAATGGAAGATGAGGTTACACCTCTCCAGAAGAGCCTCAATCACTTAGGTAAGATCCTCGCAGTCGTATGTATCATCGTATGTATCATCGTATTCGCAGTAGATGTCTTTGTTCAGAAGGAGACTATCTCCGATGCTCTTATGACTGCCGTATCACTTGCTGTTGCTGCTATTCCTGAAGGTCTTGCTGCAGTAGTTACCATCGTTCTTTCAATCGGTATGACGAAGATGGCAGAGAACAATGCCATTGTTAAGAGACTTCTCGCTGTAGAGACTCTCGGATGCGTTGATGTTATCTGCTCTGATAAGACGGGTACACTCACACAGAACCAGATGACTGTTAAGGTCCTCTATGACGGTGAGCAGATCGTTGATGTTGAAGGTAACGGTTATGCACCTGAAGGAAGACTTGTTGATAAGGACGGAAATGAGGTTAAGGCTTCAGGCAAGCTCGAGACTTTGATCAGAGCTGCAGTTCTCTGTAATGATGCAAGTATCGTTAAGAACGACGCAGGCGAGTATACCTGTATCGGCGATCCTACAGAGGGTTCACTTACAACTCTCGGTATGAAGAATGGTATGGAACGCGTCAAGACGATGGATAAGTACCAGAGAATCACCGAGCTTCCGTTCGACTCCGACCGTAAGATGATGACAACTTATAACGCAGGTATCGAGGAAGGAAAGCTCGTTTCTTATACGAAGGGCGGACCTGATATCGTTATCTCCAAGTGTGCTTACTATGAGACTGAGAACGGCCCTGTCGAGATGACTGATGAGATCAGAAAGAGAATCTCCAAGCAGAATCACGACTTCGCATGTCAGGCTATCAGAGTTCTCGCATTCGCATACAGAGTACATCCCAAGAGCGTAACAGCAAACTTTGATCACGAAGACGACATGATCTTCATCGGTCTTATCGGTATGATCGATCCTGAGCGTAAGGAAGCTAAGGACGCTATTGCAGTATGTAAGGAAGCCGGCATCAGAACAGTAATGATCACCGGTGACTACAAGGATTCTGCTGTTGCTATCGCTAATAACCTCAACATGATGGATGAGGATTCACAGGCTCTGTCAGGTGCTGAGCTCGATAAGATCTCCGATGAGGAACTCCTCAAGGCTTGTGAGAATACGAATGTATATGCCAGAGTATCTCCTGAGCATAAGGTTCGTATCGTAACAGCATTGAAGAAGAATGATCATATCGCATCCATGACAGGTGACGGCGTTAACGACGCCATGGCTCTTAAGTCAGCCGATATCGGTGTTGCCATGGGTATCACAGGTACAGACGTTGCTAAGAACTCCGCTGATATGATCCTTATGGATGATAACTTCGCTACTATCGTTAAGGCAGTAGAAGAGGGAAGAATTATCTACTCGAACATCAGAAAGTTCGTAAGCTTCCTGTTGTCATGTAATGTAGGTGAGATTCTCGTTATCTTCCTGTTGTCACTGATCCCTAATTCGGTAATCCCCGGAATCGCAGCTCCTCTTACTGCTATCCAGCTTCTGTGGCTGAACCTCGTAACAGACTCGTTCCCGGCACTCGCACTCGGCCGTGAGAAGGGCGAGCCCGGCATCATGAAGATGCCCCCGAGACCTAAGGGAGAGCCTATCATCAATAAGAGCATGCTTGTTCAGGTGTTTGTTCAGGCAACTGCAATCTTCATTTGTGTAGCTGCTGCGTTCCTGATCCCGCTTACGAACAATAACGGATTCTTCTTCTCGAGCGATATCGAGCCTCTGACAGGTGCAAGAACAGTAGCATTCGCTACACTTATCATCGCAGAGCTGCTCAGAGCATTCGCTTCAAGATCTGAGAGAATCTCCGTATTCAAGCTCGGCGTATTCACGAACAAGCTCATGAATACTGCAACAGCAATCTCACTTGCATTGCTCCTCGCAGTAATCTATATCCCCGGTGTTAACGGTATCTTCGATAACGTGGCTCTCAGCCTGACATCCTGGCTTGTTATTATTCCGCTGGCGCTTGTTCCATTTACGGTAAGCGAAGTGTTCAAGGCTATAAAGGTAGCTGCGGCCGGAAAATAAGGTTTGCACTATAAACTGCCTTATGTTAATATCTTACGGCTAATGAGTAATTATAATAAATATCGGAGGCTTATTAATGAGCGCACTTGATGTTGTTTTATCTATATTTGATATCTTGCTCGGTATCATCATGATCGTACTCTTCCTCGTTCAGGAGGGTAATGACCAGGGTATGGGTGCCATTTCCGGTGCTTCTACAGACTCTTACTACAGCAAGTCCAAGGGACAGACTCTCGAGGAGAGACTTAAGCAGCTTACAAAGATCGTTGCTATCCTCTTTGCTGTAATGTCTATCGTACTTTATATGGCTGTTACTAAGGGTTTCTGATAAAGATTACAATTTGAACTGAAGACGGTCGTGCCATAGGTACGGCCGTTTATTTTTGTTATACTTTTATTTAAGGGGATATACGGAGGCTGTAATGGCGTTTAACAGGAATGATAAGAAGAGCATAAGAAATCCTTTTGCCAATAATATGAGCATCAGACAGCAGGCAAGACGCGCCGCTGCTGAAGGATATGCTTCTGACAGCCCCAGGAACTTCGCTGACTTATCTCCCAGAGGTCCGCTTCAGGTTAAGAACCAGGTCATAGGACGCCTCGTTCAGAATGGTGAAGGCGGATTAGTCTATCCCGATCAGGCCTTCAGAGAGACCAACTTTGGTGTTATCCATATCGATAAGAATAACCTTAACGGTGCTCCGTTCAAGATGACGGTAGTCTGTGAGGTGCTTAATCCCGATAACCTTAATAAGGACTTCAGAGGCAGAATAGTCGAAGTGCTTGGTGATATGGGTAATAATGACGTCAGAATGCTGTCTGTTCTGCGCCAGTACGGTCTGTCCCAGACTTTCCCTGATGAGGTTAATGATGAGGTTAAGGATCTTCCGGTGAATCCTGATCCTGATATGGTGGAGCAGGAGATCAAGGCCGGCCGTAAGGATCACCGTGACCTTCTTACCATCACGATCGATGGTGAGGACGCGAAGGACCTCGACGATGCTATTTCCATAAAGAGGCTTAAAAACGGTAATTACAAGCTGTATGTGCATATCGCGGATGTATCGCATTATGTAAGGGAGAACACGGCGCTTGACGCCGAGGCTCAGTTAAGAGGTACTTCAGTTTACCTCGTAGACCGTGTAATCCCTATGCTTCCTCCTAAGCTGTCGAATGGCCTGTGCAGCCTTAATCCCAATGTCGACAGACTTACCATGACAGCTGCCATGTATGTCGATCCTGACGGTAATACTTATGACGGCGATGTATATGAGAGTGTTATCAGATCAGACAGAAGAATGAGCTATAACGAGGTTTACCGTATCCTCACTGAAGAGAATGAGGCTGATGAGAAGGAATACGGCGACATCGTCAACATGCTCTATGAGATGAAGATACTTGCCGATACTTTGAAGAGGATGAGGGACAGAAGGGGTGCTATCAACTTCAATTTCCCGGAGACTGACGTTATCCTCGATGATGACGGCAATCCCACGAAGATCATGGCTCATCCGATAACATTCGCGAATGGTATTATCGAGCAGTTCATGATCTGTGCCAATGAATTCGTCGCAGAGAAGTTCTGCAAGATGAACTGGCCCTTCGTTTATAGAATCCATGAGGATCCGGATCCGATCAAGCTCGCCAGATTCGCCAGGATCGCGAGATCGTTCGGTGCTTCGGGTAAGCTTTCCGGCGATGTAACTCCTCTTGATGTAGTTGAGTTTATGGACGGTGTCAGGGATGACGATGCTAAGCCTATGCTTGACCAGGTTCTGTTAAGGTCCATGGCGAAGGCCTGCTACAGTGAGAGAAACCTCGGACACTTTGGTCTGGCTTCCAAGTTCTACTGCCACTTCACGAGCCCTATCAGAAGATATCCTGACCTCTATATCCACAGGATCATCAAGAGTTACCTGCATAACGAGGATAAGAAGAAGCATTTCGGCGGGCTTGTAGCGAATGTGTCCGACCACAGTTCCGAGATGGAGCGTAACAGTGTCGATGCCGAGAGAGCTTCCAATAATATCAAGATCTGCGAGTATATGAGCAAGAGGATCGGTGAGCACTTCGAAGGTCATATCACTTCAATCATTGCATCCGGCGTATTTGTAATGCTCGACAGCACGGCGGAAGGATTCATTCCGTTCAGGACAATGATTGACCACTACATCTTCGATGAGAGAATGTATCGTGCTGTAGGAGCGAGAGGTGGACTTAAACTTACTATCGGCATGAAGGTCAATATTGTCGTCGCTGCCGTAGACATGGATGCTGCGAAGATCGATTTCGCTTTCGAAGAGGGCTTCGAGAGAAGCGGCAGCAGGAATGCGGGCAAGAATAAAGCCGGAGACAAAGGCCCCGGCCGAAGAAAGATCAAGAGAAACCGTAAGGGAAGGCGCTGACGACTTGTCGTTTTTTGTCGTTTTTTGTCGATAATTGTCGGTATTATCTTATGAATTCCTTGTTATCCTTGATTCATGGATTCAAAGATAATAGAAGAACTGAAGATCTCATATTTGGAGAATAGAATTAATGAATTACCGCACGGGTGGTTTGGAACCTATCGCGGCATTCCGGTTGTTAAGATTTACAAAGATCCTGATAATCCTGATGTTTCACGCACTAATGTGAGACGGTATTATATCCACACCAAGCATGGGCAAGTATTCTCTAAGCTAGTTAATGAGTTCAGGAAAGTGAAAGATGAACTCAAGAACAGCATGGAGAAATGGAAGAAGACATATTCAGGGAAACCTCGCATCTTCGATTTCCCGCTTGCTAAGCATCGTGAAGATATCATCTCATACGAATACTTATGTAAATCGCTTCCCAATCAGAATGAATTGGAGCCTAAGATCAAGATAGTTTATAAGGATCAAGTCCTTCGTTCTAAGAATGAGCTTCTTGCAATCAAAGAGATAGAAGATATGGGCTTCGAATGGAAAACGGAGATTCATGTCCAGATCGGTGACTATCATTTCTACCCGGATGTGGCTTTCTATGTTCCGTATATTGATAAAGTTGCGTTTGTTGAGTTGGATGGAATGATGGAGAATGAATCGTACTTCACGAAGTCCGAGTTCAGAAAACAGAAGTATTTCAAATGCGGGTTCCGTGAGAATAGGGATGTAATCTTCTATCGAATGAGCTCCGAAGACGATTTTGATGTCGATTCTTTCCGAAGAGCGATTGAATATTTGATCGAACTCAAT
>Ga0310786_10004891_pt1 | contig 18445 bp, 14 predicted proteins | sample AusTroGonzalo_MG_FD_203881 | JGI IMG/M metagenome (GOLD analysis project Ga0310786, IMG submission 203881) | Bovine rumen microbial communities from tropical cattle in Woodstock, Queensland, Australia - Gonzalo_03 (v2) (version 2) | ecosystem: Host-associated > Mammals > Digestive system >... | reverse complement strand
ACTGCTTCTGGTAGAACGGGATGTTCGCCTCGGCGACGAGCTTCTTGGCCTGCTCGGGGTCGTAGCAGAGGCGCTGGACGACGCGGCCCTTGACGAGGTGCTCCGCGACGATTTCCTTGACGTCCTCGGGCTTGACCTGCACGTAGAATGTTCCCTGCGGCAGGATCTTGACGATCGGGCCCTGCTCGCAGAAGCCGAGGCAGCCGGTGGTGACCACCTGGACCGTCTCGTCGAGCTTCTGCTCCGCGAGGATGCGCTTGAACTCCGCGACAACCTTGTCGCCGCCGCTGGAGCAGCACGCGGTGCCGCCGCAGACCAGGACGTATGATTGATATGCCATTGCCGTCACTCCTTAAGCGTTCTTCACGATGTCGATCGACGGCTTGTCGAGGATCTTGCCCTCGATGAGCCCGTGGCCGACGATGTGCTTCTCGACGATGTCCTTCGCCGTCGCCGCGTCCACGTGGCCGTAGATCACGGTCGGCATGCCCGGGACGACGACCTCGACCGTCGGCTCCGAGTGGCAGAGGCCCATGCAGCCGGTCTGGCGCACGAGCACGTTCGTCATCCCCTTCGCCGAGAGCGTGTCGATAAGCGCGGCGTAGGTGTCCTTCGCGCCCGCGGCGATGCCGCAGGTGCCCATGCCGACGATGACCTGCACGTCCTTGTTGGAGCTGTCGCGCATCTCCATCGCCTTCTGCTTCTCCCCGCGCATCCGGCGCAGGTCGTCCAAAGTGAGCTTAGCCATTTTGCTTCCTCCTGTTATCCGAGCTTGCGGTACTTTTCGATGATGCCGGCGACGTCCTTCGTCGCCAGCTTGCCGTGGACCTCGCCGTTGACGACCACCACCGGCGCGAGGCCGCAGCAGCCGAGGCAGCGGACCGCCTCCACCGAGAAGAGGCCGTCGGGGGTGGTTGCGTTGACGCCGACGCCGAGCTGGCGCTCGAACTCCTTCATCAGGTCGTCGCCGCCCCTGAGGTAGCACGCGGTGCCGAGGCAGACCTGGATGATGTACTTGCCGGCCTTCTGCAACTTGAAGAAGTTGTAGAACGTGACCACCCCGTAGATCTTTGCGAGCGGCACGTCCAGGAGGGACGATATCTCGATCGCGATCTCGCGCGGGATGTAGCCGTAGGTCTGCTGGACCTTGTGCAGGACCATGATCAGGTTCCCCGGCTTTCCTTTCCATTCTTCAATGAACGCCTTCAGCTCCGGCGTCATCTTTTCCGTCTGTTCGCTCATTTTTTATCCTTCGTTGGTTGTACCGTTGCCTAAAACTGGTTTGTCGCGTATTATCCCATATTCAGGCCGTGTTAGGCAAGTATAACTTTCGCTATGCCATTGTGCAGCGAGAAGGGAATTTGGTATAATTCGCAACCAATGAGCACTCTTTCGATATCGGCGATGGCGATCTGGGCGGCGGCGGCGGCCGGCGTGGCGTGGTACCTGGCGACGGTCGCCGGGGAGGTGACCTACGTCACGCTTGCGGACGGGCGCCGCCAGGCGCGGCAGATCCCGGTCGTCTTCAAGGCGCTGCTGCCGTTCGCGCCGAACTTTTTCCCGCTCGTCCGGAGCCCGGCGTTCCGGCGCACGGTGGAGAGCGCGGACGCGAAGCTGGTGCAGGGCGGCTTCGAGGGGCTGATCTCGGGCGAGGAGTTCGCGGCGCTCAAGCTGATGCTGCTGTGGGTGCTGCCGGACATTTGGCTGCGCGGCGCGGTGAAGCGGCGGCACCTCGCGATCCAGAAGGCGCTGCCGTTCGTCCTCGACCTCCTGACGCTTTCGGTGGAGGCGGGCATGGACTTCATCAGCGCGCTGCAGCGCAACTGCCGGCTCCGGCGGCTCGACCCGCTCAACGAGGAGCTTCTGCGGATGACGAAGGAGATCCAGGTCGGGCGCTCGCGCCGCGAGGCGCTGAAGGACATGGCGAAGCGCGTAGGCCAGCCGGACCTGCGGTCGGTCGCGCATGCGCTGGTGCAGGCGGACGAGCTCGGCGTCTCCATCGGCGCGATGCTGAGGATACAGTCCGACCAGCTCCGTGCCCGCCGTTTCGACCGGGCGGAGAAGCTGGCGGCGGAGGCGCCGGTCAAGATGCTCGGTCCGTTGATGCTTTGCATTTTCCCGGCGGTGTTCATCATCCTGCTCGGGCCGGTGCTTACCCAGGCGATGAAAGGAGTGTTTTGATGGCGGAGAATCCGTCTCTTGAGGTGGTGAAGGGCCCGCTCGCGGGCCGCAGGTTCGAGGTGGGCTCGGGCGGGCTCAGGCTCGGCCGCTCGTCTACCTGCGACATCCACGTTCCCGACGGGGAGCTGTCGCGTAACCACTGCCTCTTCGAGGCGGCGGGTCCGACCGGACTGCGCGTGACCGACCTCGCGAGCGCGAATGGCACCATCGTCAACGGCGAGCCGATCGGCGCAGAGCCGGTTCCGCTTTCGCTGGGTGACACGGTCGAGGCGGGCGGCACCACGCTGCGCGTCGCCGGCGGCGCGGGATCGCGGCTGGACCTGGGGCTCGGGCCGGCGGTGCCGGCTGAACAGGCCGCGGCACCATCCGCGCCGCCGCGCCGCAGGCGTCCGGCGTTCCTCAACGCGCTTTGGGGAATCGCGGTGGCGTCGTGTGCGATCGGCATCTACCTGGCGCTGACGGGCAAGCGGACCGTATCCGCGCCGCCGGCGGCGCCGGTCGAGGAGGCGGCGCCGGTCGTCAAGGAGGCTTTCTACGAAAAGGTGGAGGCGAACGATTCGCGCATCTTCCGCTACGCGATGACGCTGGCGGCGGACTCCACGCTGACGGTGAAGGTGGACGACGTGCCGGACGAGAACCGCCACCACGCCAAGAGCCAGCCGCTCGGTCCCGAGGCGCTGGAGGAGATCAACGAGATCCTCGCCTGGAAGAACCTGAAGGACCTCGACCGCGAGTACATCGGCGTCGAGCCCGACCCGCCTGCGCTCGAGAGCTGGTCGCTCCGGGTGGTATACTCCAACCGGGTGCGCACGGTGAAGGTGGTCAACACCCAGGAGCCGGAGGCGTTCAGGGTGATCCGCGAGCGGCTGGAGGCGTTCTCCAAGAGCGAGCTCGGGGTGTGGGCGATCCAGTACTCCCGCGGCAAGCTGGTGGAGCTGGCCGAGAAGGCGGCGGAGCTCGGCGAGGCGAAGTGGGCCGACCGCGACGTCGAGCACGGCAACCTCGCCGCGTCGATCGAGGCGTACCGCGAGGCGCTGTTCTACCTCGAGACCATCGACCCGAAGCCGCCGCTCGCGGCGACGGCGCGCGAGGGGCTGGAGCGCTCGAAGGAGGAGCTCGACAAGCGCTGCCGCGACCAGCGGTTCCTCGCCGACCGCGCACTCAACCTCAAGCAGTGGGAGGAGGCGAAGAGCGCGCTGATGGTGCTGATGGAGATGGTGCCTGACCGCCGCGACGACCGCCACCGCGACGCCAAGACTAAGCTCCTCTCGGCGGAGAGCCATCTGAAGAAGGGAGGCGAGAGATGAGGTCGGCCATTTTTGCGGTTCTCGCGCTCGCGTCCGCCGCGGCCTTTGCGGCGGACGAGCAGCCCGCGGTGCGTCCGCGGGTGACGGTGTCGAGCCAGCCGTCGGGGGCGACGGTGTCGGTGGACGGCATGGACCGCGGTGTCACGCCGCTGGTGATCTACGACCTGGGCCCCGGCCGCCACCACCTGCGCTACCGGCTCGCCGGCTACGAGGACCGCGACCGGTTCTTCACCATGGACGAGGGCCCGGTGCTGGAGAAGAGCGAGACACTCGTCCCCGAGAAGGGGCTGCTCCTGCTGCGCACCGACCCGCCGGGCTGCGCCATCGCCATCGACGGCGTGGCCGCCGGCACGACGCCGCGGCTCTTCACCGACCTCGACGCCAAGGAGACGTACAAGGTGAAGCTGACCAAGGCGGGCTACCTGCCGCAGGATCTGGTCGTCAAGTTCAACGGCCGCGAGCCGCTGGTGCGGGACGAGACGATGGTGCTCGACTCGGGCGCGATCAGCATCATCTCCGACCCGGCGGGCGCGGAGGTGACGGTGAACGGCATCGTCCGCGGCGTGACGCCGCTGGAGGTGAAGGACGTCCCGAAGGGCAGGGCGGCGGTGAAGTTCAGGCTCGAAGGCTTCGCCGAGGAGGTGCGTGAGCTCGCGATGCGCCCCGGCGACCGCCAGACGCTGTCGATAGTGCTCAGTCCGCTGCCCGGTTCGCTGCACTTAGCCTCGGTGCCGGAGGGCGCTCGGTTCTACCTGGACGAGGAGGCGCGGGGACAGGGTCCGCTCGCGATTACCGGGCTCAAGCCGGGCGAGTACCGCGTCCGCGCCGAGCTCGCCGGCTACGGCACGATCGAGAAGACGGTGGCAATCCGTCCCGGCGAGGCGACGCGCGAGGAGTTCCGGCTCTCCAACGTGATGGGGCGGCTCGAGGTGCGCACCGATCCGCCGGGGGCGACGGTGGTCTTCGACGGGCATGTGCGCGGCGTCACCAAGGGGCCCGAGGGCGCGACGAGGAGCGACGTCTTCGCCATCGAGAACATCCTCGAGGGCGAGCACGTGCTCATCGTGCGCAAGGACGGCTACGAGGAGGCCTCCCGGAAACCGAAGATCCGCAGCACCAAGACCTCTCAGGCGAACGTGAGGCTCAAGCGGATATTCGTGCCCGACATTGAGCTCGAGACGGTGCATGGCACCGTGCGCGGCGTGCTGGTGGAGAACCACGAGGACTGCGTCAAGGTCGAGGTCTCGCTCGGAATAACCCGCACCATCCCCAGGAACGAGATCAGAAAGTACACGCCGCTCGGCGAAAGGGCGAAGTGAGGCGTCGGCTCGACGTTGCGCTAGCGGAGCGGGGGCTTGCCGGTTCCCGCACGCTGGCGCAGGCGCTTGTCATGGCGGGACAGGTGCGCGTCAACGGGCAGGTGGAGACCAAGGCGTCGCGGCAAGTGGACGACGCGGCGGCAATCGAGGTCGAGGCGCCCCCGCGCTTCGTCTCGCGCGGCGGCGAGAAGCTGGAGGGAGCGTTTGAGTTATGGGGAACGGGGAACGGGGAATGGGGAACGGGGAACGGGGAATGGGGAACGGGGAATGGGGAACGGGGAATGGGGCTGGACGCCGCTTGCAAGATCTGCCTCGACGTTGGCTCCTCGACCGGCGGCTTCACCGACTGCCTGCTGCAGCACGGGGCGAAGATGGTGATGGCGGTCGATGTAGGAACCAACCAGCTCGCCTACTCGCTTCGCAGCGACCCGCGCGTGTGGGTGAAGGAGAACTTCAACGCGCGCTACATGACGCGCGAGGACCTGCCGGAGACGCCGGAGCTGGCGGTAACCGACGTCTCCTTCATTTCCCTAAGGCTCATTTTGCCGCCGATCGTCTCGGTGCTTGCGCCTGGCGGAGCCATTGTCGCGCTCATCAAGCCCCAGTTCGAGGTCGGGCGCGGGCAAGCGCCGGGCGGACTGGTGCGCGACGAGGCGCTGCGCCTCGCGGCGCGCGACGGCATCGTCCGCTTTGCCGAGCAGGAGCTGGGGCTCGCCCTCGCCGGTCTTGCGGAGTCGCCGATCCGCGGCCGCGAAAAGGGCAACGTCGAGTACCTTTCCTTCTTTCGCCTGCCGCAAAGTTGAAATCCTTGCGCACAGGCGCGGGAATTTATGGTAAAATACGCGTATGAAAATTGACACTCTTTGCATTCAGGGCGGGTATCAGCCGCAGTGCGGCGAGGCTCGCCAGGTACCGATATATGCGACAACTACTTTCAAGTACGATACCACCCAGCACATGGCGGATCTCTTCGACTTGAAGGCCTCGGGCTACTTCTACACCCGCCTTGCCAACCCGACCAACGACTTGGTGGCGAAGAAGATCGCCGCGCTTGAGGGCGGCGTCGCGGCGATTTTGACGAGTTCCGGCCAGGCGGCGTCGACCTTCGCGGTCCTCAACCTCTGCAATGCCGGCGACCACGTCGTCGCCTCCGCCCAGATCTACGGCGGCACCTTCAACCTCTTCGCGGTCTCGCTGAAGAAGCTGGGCATCGAGTTCACCTTCGTCGACCCCGACGCGAGCGAGAAGGAGATCCAGAAGGCATTTCGCCCCAACACCAAGTGCGTCTTCGGCGAGACGGTGGCGAATCCGTCCGGCTGCGTCCTCGACATCGCCAAGTTCGCGCGCGTCGCGCACAAGAACGGCGTGCCGCTTATCGTCGACAACACCTTCCCGACCCCGATCCTCTGCCGTCCGTTCGAGTTCGGCTGCGACATCGTCACCCACGCGACGACGAAGTACATGGACGGCCACTCCAGCCAGGTCGGCGGCTGCATCGTCGACTCCGGCAACTTCGACTGGGCCAAGCACGCCGACAAGTTCCCCGGCCTCGTCGAGCCCGACGCCTCCTACCACGGCCTCAGCTACGTGAAGGCGTTCGGCAAGATGGCGTACATCGTCAAGTGCACTGCGCACCTGATGCGCGACTTCGGCTCCATCCCTTCGCCGTTCAACGCGTTTCTGGTGAACCTCGGGCTCGAGTCGCTGCACCTCAGGATCCGCCGCCACGCGGAGTCGGCGCTCAAGATCGCCAAGTGGCTCAAGACCCAGAAGAAAGTGGCGTGGGTCAACTTCGCCGGGCTGCCGGGCTCGAAGTACCACAAGCTCGTCAAGAAGCAGTTCGACGGCAACTCGCCGTGTGGCGTGATGACCTTCGGCATCAAGGGCGGGCGCAAGGCGTCCATCAAGTTCATGGACTCTTTGAAGCTCATCGGCATCGTGACCCACGTCGCCGACGCCTGGAGCTGTGTCCTGCACCCGGCTTCGCACACCCACCGCCAGCTCACCGACGCGCAGCTCAAGGCCGCGGGGATTCCGCCGGACCTAATCCGCTTCTCGGTCGGGCTCGAGGACCCAGACGATCTCATCGCCGACCTCAAGCAGGCGCTGGCGAAGGTATAAAAGGAGGAAAGACATGGCGGACAAGAAGACGGTGCGGATATGGGACTGGGCGGTCGGCGCGGCGTTGGCGGCGTTCGCGGCGCTGGTCTACTTCCTGTCGATGGCGACCTATGCCTATCCGGGCGAGAGCGCGCACTTGCAGGTGGTTTGGCGCGGGCTCGATGTCGCTTCCAGCACCCCGTATCCGCTGATGGCGCTCTTTGCGCGTCCGCTGGGCTGCGGCAACGTCATCGCGCCGCTGCTGGGTATTGCCGCGGTAGTCCTCATCTATCTCTGCACTCTCGTCTTTTCGCGCCGGTGCGTCTTCGGCGAGGAGTCCGACTTCTCCGCCGTGCCGGTCTCGCGCATCGCGGCCGCGGCGACAGCGCTGGTGTTCCTCTTCACTCCGGCGGTGCGGTCTGCGGCGACGCATCTCGAGCCGCGGCTTTTTGACGCGGTCTGGGCGCTGGCCGTCGTCGCCGTCCTGCTCGGCTCCGCCGGCGCGCGCCGGCGGCTCTGGGCGTACCTGGGCGTGGTGCTCGTCGGCGTCCTTGCCGCGGCCGGCTACTGCGACAGCGTCCTTTTCGCGGTGCTGATGCCGGCGTTGCTCTTCGCCTCCGTCCGCACCGAGCTCGCCTCCGGGCGCAACCCGTATGCCGCGCCGGCGCTCATGCTCGCTGCGTTCGTGATCGCGCTCTTTTCGTTCCAGGCGTCGTTTGGCTTGTCCACCGCCGATGTCATCAGCCGCTGCTCGGAGGAGTTTGCCGGCTATACGCGCCCTGGCTGGGTGCTGGTCGCCGTCTTCGCCACGCTTCCGTTCGTGGCCGTGCTCTTCTCGAGCCGGCGCGTCTACAACGAGCCGTTCACCTTCGTGCAGTTTGCGTTCCAGGCTGCGTTGTCGCTGCTGGCGGTGATCTCGGTGGCGACGCCGCTTGCCCCCTCGACGCTGATGGAGCCGTGGGGCGTCCCGCCGGTCGTCACCTCGGCGTTTGCGGCGTTTGTCGCCGGCCATCTCGTCTCCTACTGGTGGGCGCGACGCTCGAGCTCGGCCTGCAAGGCGGCGATGGTGGTCTTCGGCTTCGCGCTCGGCTTTGCCACAATCTGGAACTTCTTCGTCTTCGACCGCGACCGCGGCGCTTTCGTCGACGAGGTGGTGGCGAAGGCCATCGACGACCTGGACGGCAGGACCTGGCTCGTCACCGACGGCACGATCGACGACAACTTCATCCTCAAGGCCGCCGAGCGCGGCTGCGACCTGACGCTCGTCTCCCTCGCCCGCGACACCGAGACCGACTACCTTGAGCAGCTCGGCGAGCGCGTGCGCGAGAAGGGCGTCGGCGGCTCCAAGAACTCGCAGCTCACCCTCTCGCTCTCGCTGGGCGTGCTGCCGTTCGTGCAGGACTGGCTTGCCTGCGACCCGACGGCGCCGAAGTCCGTCGCCATCTGGAGCGCGCCAGACCTCTGGTACTCGGCGGGGTTCCGCCCCGTGCCCGAGTTCCTTTTCTTCGGCGCCGACGAAAGCCGCGCGAAGATGGACTGGAGCGCCTGGCCGAAGTTCGACGCCCTGCTCCACGCGCCCAAGGGCTGGGGCAGCTACGTCAAGGAAGACGAGGTGCGCAACCCGGTCGACCGCCTGCGCCTCTCCCTCCGCCGCCACCTCGGGCTCGTCGCCAACAACGCCGGCGTCTACTTGCAGGACCAGGGCCGCGACGACGAGGCGTTCGACTTCTACGAGCGCGTCCTCAACGAGATCGACTCCGACAACGTCTGCGCGCTCTTCAACGAAATCGAGCTCGCCGGCGCCAAGAACGCCAGGGCGGTCGCGAAGCGCCCCGAGCTCGAGCGCAAGCTCAAGCAGATCGCCGACAACAAGTCGCGCCGCTACGCGATCTGGCGGCTCGCCTCGTTCTACGGCTACATCCGCAACCCCGACATGTTCGTCAAGCTCGGCTACACCTGGGCCCGCTCCGGCCGCCCCGGCGACGCGCTCGCCCAGATCCGCCGCGCCATCGACTTCGTGCCCCAGGAGAAGCAGCTCGCGCTCCTCAACATGATGGCCGCGCTCTATGCGAGCGAGAACGACCAGGCGAAGTCCCGCAGCATCTACGAAAGCGTGCTCGCCAAGGACGGCGACGACCACGACGCGCTCATCGGCATGATGCGCCTCAAGCTGCTCGAGGGCGACCAGAAGCAGGCGCTCGAGTATCTGCAGCGCGCGATGGCTGCCTCGCCCGACGGTGGCAGGATGGCGCAGATCGAGCTTTCGATGGTGTCGATGATGAAGGGCGACCTCAAGGGCGCCAAGGCGGCGCTCACCAAGCTCGTCGACGAGGACCCCAAGGACCTGCAGGCCTGGTCGCTTCTTGCCTCGGTCTCCATGCAGCTGTGGGACGCCTCCAAGGACAAGGCGGAGAAGGACGCGCTGCTGAAGGACATCTCCGACCGCATCCTGCCGACCATGGAGAAGCAGTCCACCAACCCCTACGACTACTACATCCAGACCACCAAGGCGTTCCTCTACCTGCGCGGCGGCGAGGAGAAGCGCCGGCTCGCGCGCGACGCCTTCGCGGCCGCGGCGAGGGCGCGGCCTGACTCAGCCGCCGCCCAGGACATGCTGCTTGGGCTCGACATCTCGCTTGACGACAAGATCGGCGCCGAGCACCATGCGCGCGAGGTGCTGCGGCGCAACCGCAGCGCCCCGCTCGCCAACTACGTGATGGGCTCGCTTGCGATCGGCAAGGGGGAGTACGCCGAGGCCGAGGCGTTCCTGCGCAAGGCCGCCGACGCCCCGCAGCCGAACGTGCTCGCGCTCAACGACCTCGCCGAGGTGCTGCGCCGCACCAAGAACTACGGCGACGCCGAGCGCTACGCCAGGCTCGCGGTGGAGAAGGCGCCGGAGTTCTACATCGTCTGGGAGACCCTGGGCGTGGTGCTGATGGACGCCGGCAAGGACGCGGCGGAGGCGGAGGAATGCGTCGCCAAGGCGATCGAGCTGCAGAAGAAGAGCGGCGCCAAGACCGAGGACGTGCGCATGTACTCTTCGCTTGCGCGGGCGCAGCTCCTGCGCGGCGACAAGAAGGCGGCGCGGCAGTCGATCCGCAAGGTGCGCCCCCGCATCTCCGAGCTGAACGAGTACGAGCGGCGCGAATTCGAGGAGATCGAGAAGCGTGTTAAGTGAGCTGCTGCTCGCGTCGGCCATCCAGATCGGGCCGTTCTGGCAGCACGACGGGCAGGGCTCGGCCGCGCTGCGGCCGCTGTGGTCGACGACGGCCGAGACGACCGATGTCCTCTGGCCCGTCTTCACCGCCCACCGCGACTGGTGGCGCTTCTGCTTTGTCGCCCACTACCAGACCAACGACGCCGGCTGGCAGTTCTCGCTGCTGCCGCTCTGGTGGAACGGCACGGCCAGGCGCCGCGGCGAGGAGGACGCGGAGCCAGAGCCATACTGGGGGCTCTTTCCGCTCTGGGGCACGCATCCGCACTTCCTCGCGCTGTACGACTTCGACTTCGCGCTCTGGCCGCTCTACCACTCCTACTCCACGCCGCGTCCCGGCGAGGACCGGATGATGCGCTCCCACTCCGTCCTCTTCCCGTTCTTCCACTGGCGGGACGACGGCAGCTGGGGCTTCTGGCCCGTCTACGGCGTCGGCCACCAGCGCGAGTCCGACCACCGCTACTTCCTCTGGCCGATCTTCACCTGGGCCGACTACCGCGCCGACCGCGACACCTCAGGTGCTGGCTTCTCCTGGATGTTCTGGCCGCTCGTCGCCCACGTCGAGCGCGAGCGCGAAGACCAGTGGCTGGTAATCCCGCCGCTCTTCTCCTTCGCCGTAGTCCGCTATCCGGAGTTCTCCACGCCGGAAGAGGAGATCCGCGGCATGCTGCTGAGGTGCCCGTGGCCGATCTTCGAATGGGAGAACTCCGCCAACCGCGAGCGCATATCCGTCCTGCCGCTCTACGAGCGCATCCGCTGGCGCTCGATGAAGGACGGGGAGTTCTCCGGCTCCGTCACCCGCTTCGGCTGGCGGCTGGTGGAGATCTACGACGACGAGATTCGCGTCTTCCCGATCTGGACCAGCCGCAGCGACGGCTCCTATTTCCGCCTCTGGCCGTTCTGGGAGTCGAGCGTGCGCGACGGAGTGGAGTATGGCCGCTTCCTCTCCCTCTTCCCCATCCGCCACGTACCGGCGGTGGACCGCAACTGGTCGAAGTTCTGGACCTTTTACGAGCGAGAGGAGAATCCGGTCGAAGTGAACCACTCGCTCTTCTGGGGCATCATCAGATGGCGTACCTCAAAACCATAAAGGTCTGGGCGCGGGCGCTGCGCGTGGGGCAGTGGACGAAGAACCTGCTCATACCGGCGGCGTGGCTGTTCGCGCTCGGTGACCCTACCCAGCGCGCGATGGCGCAGGGGTGGCGGCCGGTCCTGCTGATGCTCGGCATGTTCGCGAGCTTCTGCCTCGTCTCCTCGGCGTTCTACCTTTTGAACGACGTCCGCGACCGCGAGTCCGACCGCCGCCACCCGATCAAGCGCTTCCGTCCCGTCGCCGTCGGGCTCGTCTCGCCGCGCGAGGCCACCATCGCCGCCGGATTCCTGTTCATCGTCGGCATCATCCCCTCGCTGGTGATGTTCCTCCGCCACGTCGACCGCTGGCCGATGATCGCCGTCGTTCTCGTCTACAGCGCCATGCAGCTCTGCTACACCGGCTTTCTCAAGCGCCTGCCCTATGTCGACGTCGTCGTCATCGCCGCCGGTTTCGTCCTCCGCGCCGTTGCCGGCACGATGGTGCTGGGCGTGCGTCTTTCGCCCTGGCTGCTCGCCTGCGCCTTCTCGCTCTCGCTCTTCCTCGCCCTCTGCAAGCGCCGCCACGAGAAGCTCCTGAGCGAGGAGTCCCGCCCAGCGCTCCTCGGCTACCACCTTCCCACCCTCGACATGCTCATCGCCTCGTCGGCGATGGTCACGCTCTCGGTCTACGTCGCCTACACGCTCGTTCCCTCGACCGTCGCGCGCTACGCCTGCGGCGAGAATCTCGCCTTCACCGCCATTCCCGTCGGCCTCGGGCTCGTCCGCTACCTCTACCTCACCTACGCCCGCGGCGACGTCGGCCGGCCGGACAAGATCCTGCTCTCCGACAAGGTGATGTGGGCGATCCTCTTCCTCTACGCAGTCTCCGCCGCGGTAGTGGTGGTGCGATGAAGCGCCTCCTCGACCACCTCGCCGGCTGCGCGCGGTTCGGGATGCGTCCCGGCCTCGAGGCGATCGACGCCGTCGCCGCCGCGCTCGGCCGCCCCGAGCGCTCGTTTCCGTCCATCCACATTGCCGGCACCAACGGGAAGGGCGCCGTCGCCGCCATCCTCGACGCGGCGCTCCGCGCCCGCTCCCTCGCCCCCGTCGTCCGCTACACCAGCCCCCACCTCGTCCGCCTCAACGAGCGCTTCTCCGTCGACGGCGCCGCCGCGGGCGACGACGCCATCGCCGCCGCCGCGGACGCCGTCCTCGCCGCCCCCGGCGCCGACCAGCTCACCTACTTCGAGACCCTGACTGCCGTCGCCTTCGTCCTCTTCGCGCGGCTTCGTTCCGCCTTCGCCGTCCTCGAGTGCGGGCTTGGCGGACGGCTCGACGCCACCAACCTCGTCGTCCCCGCCGTCTCCGTCATCACCCGGATCGGCCTCGACCACTGCGACTGGCTCGGCGACACCATCGATAAAATCGCCGCGGAGAAGGCGGGGATCGTCAAGCCAGGCGTCCCGGTCGTCCTTGGCGCCAACGAGCCCGCTGTGCGCGAAGTCGTCTCGCGCCGCGCGGCGGAACTGGGCGCGCAGTTCGTCTACGCCCCCGACCTCGCCGACGAAAGCGAGATACCAGGGAACTTTTCGCTCGGCGGAACTTTCAACCGCGAGAACGCCGTCACCGCGCTTGCGGTCCTGAGAACGCTGGAGCGACTGGGCGCAGTGCCGCGCGCGGCAGATCCATGCGCAGGATTCTCCCTGGTCGCGTGGCCCGGACGCTACCAACGCCTCGGCAATGTGCTGGTGGACGGTGCGCACAATCCGCCGGCCGCCGCTGCGCTTGCCGCCGCGCTGCGCGCAGACGGAGTGCAGGTGCGGAGCCTCGCGCTCGTCGCCGGGTTCTGCGGCGACAAGGACGTTGACGCCGTCCTGAACCGCCTTTCGCCGCTCGTCGCGCGCGGCTACGCCGTCCAGACCTCGAACCCGCGCTCGCTTTCCGCCGCGGAGACGGCGGCGAGGATGCGTGCGGCCGGCATCGAGGCGACGGAGTGTGCGTCGCTCGACGAGGCGCTGGCGCTTTCCGGCGCGGCATCCGCGGCAAAGGAGCAGGTCGCGGCCGCGCCCCGCGTACTCGTCGCGGGCTCGCTCTTCCTCGCCGGCGAGGCGCTCGCCGCCCTTGGCGCCATCCCCGCCTCGCCCGTCCGCCGCCCCGACCCCTCCGAGCGCCTGTCGCCTTGCTGCGGCAGCAGTCAGCCCGGCGTCAAGTGAACGCACAACCGCGGCGAAATATGGTATTATACGCAATAAACGGCAACGGAAAGGAAACAACATGCTGAGTGCAATGCTGGCTGCGGCGATGATGACCGCGTTTGGTGAAAAGGTGACGGCTGACAACGCGTGGCGCGAGTATCCGCGTCCGCAGATGGTGCGCGAGGGATGGACATGCCTGAACGGCACCTGGAACTACACCATCGTCTCGAACGACGTCGAGGGCATCGTGCGCAAGATCGCCGCGGGCAAGATCCTCGTCCCGTTCCCGATCGAGTCCGCGCTTTCCGGCGTCGGGCGGCTTACTGCCGCCGGCGAGATGATCGAGTACCGCCGCACTTTCGACGCCGAGCCCGTCGCCGGCCGCCGGCTGATCCTCCGCTTCGACGGCGTTGACTTCCGCGCGCAGGTGTTCGTGAACGGCGTCGAGGCCGGCATTCCCCACGAGGGTGCGCAGACCGGCTTCTCCTACGATGTCACCGACCTGGTGCGGAAGGGGTCGAACGACCTGCTCGTCAGGGTGTGGGATCCGACCGAGGGCTTCGTCAATTCGCTCGGCAAGCAGGCGCTGGAGCCGAAGGGCTGCTTCTATACGCGCGTCTCGGGCATCTGGAAGAGCGTGTGGATGGAGTCCGTGCCCGAGACCTGGATCGAGCGCTTCAACGCGGTCCCGGACATCGACGCCGGCAAGGTGACTTTCACCTTCGAGGTTAACGGCGAGGAGCCGCGCGCCGAGGTCGAGGTCGAGGTCGAGGTGAAGGACTCGGACGGCAAGGTCGTCGCCCGCGGCAAAGGGCGCGGCGGACGCGCGTTCGAAGTCGCGATGCCCAAGGGCTTCAAGCTCTGGAGCCCGGAGGAGCCCAACCTCTACCGCTTCGTCGCGCAGTGCGGCGAGGACCGCGTCGATGGCTATTTCGCGATGCGCAAGTTCTCCAAGGCGAAGGACAAGGATGGCGTGCTCAGGTTCTTCCTCAACAACCAGCCGTACTTCATCATCGGCACCCTTGACCAGGGCTGGTGGCCGGACGGTCTCCTCACCCCGCCGTCCGAGGAGGCGATGGAGTACGACATCGCGACCCTCAAGCGCTGCGGCTACAACATGATGCGCAAGCACATCAAGGTCGAACCGCTCCGCTACTACGCGCTCTGCGACAAGCTGGGTCTCCTCGTCCTGCAGGACATGCCTTCCGGCGACGGCACCAAGCTTTTCGACTTCGCCCATGCGAACGTGGCCTACGGGTCGGTGCGGCGCGAGTGGAAGGGGGTTATGGACGAGCTGATGGCCGTGCCCTCGATCGTGATGTGGATTCCCTACAACGAGCAGTGGACGCAGCCGTGCGACGTGCTTACCGCCGACACGCTCAGGTGGACGCGCGAATACGACCCCTCGCACCGGCTCGTGAACGGTCCGAGCGGATGGCGCGACTTCGAGGGCGGCGACAAGGGCCACAACGCGAATGACAGGGCGTGGACGAAGTTCCCGGCCGAGGGCGAGCCGGTCTCCTGCGACTCGGTCGACCGCCACGACTACAACTTCCGCCCCTCGATGCACGCGACGAACCCTGGCCGCGTCAGCTTCCTCGGCGAGTACGGCGGCATCGGCTGCCGCGTGGCCGGCCACCTCTGGACCGACAACGCCTGGGGCTACGGCGGCACCGGCGGCGACACCAACCGCGTCGAGGTCCAGCAGAAGTACATCGACCTCTCCGCCCACGTGGCCGAGCTCGCGAAGAAGGGTCTCGGCGGCGCGGTCTACACCCAGACGACCGACGTCGAGGGCGAGATCAACGGCATCATGACCTACGACCGCAAGGTACTCAAGTTCGATCCCGCGGCGATGAAGAAGGCGCACGACGCGATCCGCGCCGCGGTCAAGTAAGTCCTTTGACCTTTCAACCTTTCAACTTTTTAAAGCGGTCGTCGAGGGCGGCGAGCAGCGTTTTCATCTGCCCGTCGGTCCCGATCGTGATGCGCAGCCAGTCGCCGGTGATAGGCCCCGGGAAGTAGCGCACGAGGATGTTCCTGTCCCTGAGATACGAGAAGATGTCATTTGCCGCATCTCCCGTCGGCGGCTTCGTGAAGACGAAGTTGGCTTCGCTCTTGATTACATCCCATCCGCGCTTCGCGAGTGCCTTCTCGAATGCTGCGCGGGTCTTTATGACCTTGGCAACCGTCTTCCTGTGGTACGCACCGTCCTTGAGCGCCGTGAGCGCGACTGCCTGGGCCACGGCGTCGACGTTGTACGATGGCTTCGTCTTGTACAGCGCTTCGATAAGGTCCTTAGGGCCGATGCAGTAGCCTACGCGAAGTCCGGCGAGCGAATAGCTCTTCGAGAACGTGCGCATTACGATTACGTTTCTGTTGCGCTTGGCAGTGGCAAGCGACATGCAGTTGCCGCGTGCGAAGTCTGCATACGCCTCGTCTACGAGCACCACGCCCTTGAACTTGCCCGCGAATGCTGCGATGGTCTCTGGCTCGACGAATTCGCCTGTCGGCGCGTTGGGATTCGTCCAGAGGAAAAGCGAGATGTTGGATCTGCGGCATTCTGCGAGGGCAGATCTTGCGCGTTGCGCATCGTCTGCCGCTCGGCCGACGCCAACCCACTTTACGTCGTGTATCGCCGCGAGCGCCTTGTAGAGCGTGTAGCTCGGGTCGAGCGAGCCGATCGATTCGTCGTTCTCCACAAAGACGCGCGATGCGAGGGCGAGTATCTCGGCTGAGCCATTGCCGACGAATACGCGGTCAGGCGTCGTGCCGTTTTTGTCGGCTATCGCCTTCGTGAGCGCCGTGAAGTTGGGGTCAGGATAGCGCCGCAGGTCGTCGAGGTTGAACGACGAAAGCACGGCCGCGCACTTTGGCGACGGCGGATACGGGCTCTCGTTGGTGTTCAGCTTGACGACGCGGCGCGACGCCGGCTGCTCGCCGGGCGTGTACGGCTCGAGTCGCAAGATGTGGGATGCGGTTCTCATTTCTGCGTATTATACCAAAAATCCCGGCAGACAGTTCGTGTCTCCGTCGAGACCGACACCGTTGTTCAGCGGCAGTTGTGGTATCGGGACATAAGGGTCAGGCCCTTCTGTATGTGTTTTACTGTATATGTTTGACGGTGCGCGGCAGGATGTGGTATACTACGCGTCATCATCATATATAGAAGGGTCTGACCCTTTTGTCCCGAGGTGTAGACAATGTTTACGAAAGCGAATCCGGCGCGGTTGAAGACGCGCTCAGTCAAGAGAATCAACTTTGCGGTCGTCGCCGTCACGGCGACGCTCTTCCTCGCCATCGCGGTCTTCGTCGCGTTCAGCACGTCGAAGATGATGGAGAACGAGGCGCGCAGCACCGTCGAGAACGTCGTGAAGGCGACGGTCGGGCGCATCGACCGCCAGATGGCGTCGGTCGAAAGCGCGGTCGAGAACTCTGCCTGGATCGTCGAGGAGCGGATCTCGGACCCGGACTACATGTTCAGGATCACGGGCGAGCTCGTGCAGAACAACCCGTTCATCGTCGGCAGCACGGTCGCCTTCGAGCCGAACTTCTTCCCGTCGAAGGGCTACTACTACTCCGCCTTCTCCTGCAAGGACGGGAAGGGCGGCGTCAAGCGCATCGAGCAGGGCGGCGAGACGTTCAGGTACCACGAGATGGACTGGTACCGCATCCCGAAGGAGTCGGGGAAGCCGTCGTGGTGCGAGCCGTACTTCGACAAAGGCGGCGCGGAGGTGATGATGTGCACGTATTCCGTCCCGCTGGCAAACCGCGACGGGAAGGTCTTCGCGGTGCTCACGGCGGACATATCGCTCGACGACCTGACGCACCATGTGGCGGCGATCAAGCCGTATCCCAACTCCTACGCCGTCCTTTCCTCCCAGCACGGCAGGCCGCTCGTTCCCGCCCCCGCTGACGCCGCGAAGGCGAGCGACACGGTGGTGATTTCCGGCCAGGCCGGCAACGGCTGGACGGTGGAGCTCGTCTGTCCGCTGTCCAACATCCTGCAGGGCGCGCGCAGCCTGGTGCGGCGGATCGCGCTGTTCTCGGTCGTCGGCCTGGGGCTCATCTTCTTCGTCTCGTGGTCGTTCTCGACGCGGCTCCAGCGCGCGACGGCCACCAGCGAGCGGCTCAGCAGCGAGCTGGGCATCGCGCGGACGATCCAGTCGAGCGTGCTGAAGCGCAGGGCGCCGCAGTGCATCGGGACCGTTCTCCGTCCGGCCCGGGAGGTAGGCGGGGACCTCTACGACTTCCGGGAGAAGGACGGGGTGCTCTATTTCGCGGTTGGCGACGCGTCGGGCAAGGGCATTCCGGCGGCGCTGTTCGCCTTTCTGGCGGGGGCCGGTTTCCGCATGGCGACGGACATGGGGCTGCCGCCGGACGAGATTGTCTCCCGCATCAACGCGCTTCTCTGCAAGGACAACGGCACGTGCATGTTCGTGACGCTTTTCGTTGGCCGCATCGACCTCTCGTCCGGGCGGATGGAATACTGCAACGCCGGGCACACGCCGCTCGTCGTCGTGCCGCCGGGGAAGGGCGCGGAGTTCCTCGCCGCGAAAAAGAACATTGCCGTCGGGGTGCTGGACGAATACTCGTATGCGCAGCAGGAGGCGGTGTTCGCGCCCGGCACGATGCTGCTGGCCTACACCGACGGCGTCACCGAGGCGGAGCGGGCCGACCACGAGCAGTACGGCGAAGGGCGGCTGCTGGCGTATGCGTCTGCGCACGCGAAGGATGCGCCGTCCGTCTTTGTCGACGGACTGGAGCGGGACCTGGACGCCTTCACGTCCGGCGCGGAGCAGTATGACGACATCACCGCCCTCGTCGTCCTCGTCGACGGGGAGTCTGCCAAGCTCGGCGTTTAATGTCGTTGGGGACTGTCCCCGCGACACATTATCCAACCTCTACCTTTGACCAACTAAACAAAATCTAAAATTGCGTTCACTCTGGCAAAGCACACGCTTTACAAACCCAATCCAAAAGTGTTATACTATCACCATCAATCGAAAGGAGACGACTGACATGGACAAGACGCGCAGGGACTTCCTCAAGGGAACG
>Ga0310786_10004890_pt1 | contig 18449 bp, 15 predicted proteins | sample AusTroGonzalo_MG_FD_203881 | JGI IMG/M metagenome (GOLD analysis project Ga0310786, IMG submission 203881) | Bovine rumen microbial communities from tropical cattle in Woodstock, Queensland, Australia - Gonzalo_03 (v2) (version 2) | ecosystem: Host-associated > Mammals > Digestive system >... | reverse complement strand
GCACCTCATGGCGGCGGTTAAGGCTGGCAAGCACGTGTTCGAGGAGAAGGGCGTTGCCGTTGACGCGCCAGGCGTGCGCCTCCACGTCGAGGCGGCGAGGCTCGCCACGGAGAAGAAGATCAGCATAGTGGCCGGCACGCAGCGCCGCCACCAGCGCGGATACAGGCTCCAGGCGAAGGCGCTCGCCGAAGGGGTCGTCGGTCCCGTGATAGCTGGCAACGTGTACTGGAACGGCTCCGTGCCGTGGGTGAAGGAGCGCGCCGAGGGCATGTCCAACAGGGACTACCTCTGCAGCAACTGGCTCAACTGGAACGAGCTTTCCGGCGACCACATCGTCGAACAGCACGTCCACAACATCGACGTCGCCAACTGGTTCATCGGACGCTACCCGAAGAGCGCGCTGTGCTTCGGCATGAGGGCCCGCCGCTACACTGGAAACCAGTACGACATGTTCTCCACCGACTTCGACTACGGCGACAACGTCCACGTGCACTCCATGTGCAGGCAGATCGACGGCTGCCACGGCGGCGTGTTCGAGGTGTTCCGCACGCTCGACGGCGCCGTGATCTCTGGAGGTTCGGGGCGCATCCGCAAGGGCGGAGGCAACATCGACCTCAGTGGCGACTTCATGTCGGAAAACCCGTACGTCGTCGAGCACGTCGATCTTCTCAGGTCGATAGCGGGCGAAGGGCCCTACATGAACGAGGCCGAGCAGTGCGCGCTTTCGACGGCGTGCGCCATCATGGCGCGCGAGTCGGCGTACACCGGGCAGATGGTCACGATGGACGACATCCTCAAGAACGCGTCCTCGCCTGTGTACGGCAAGGCCTGCACACCTACGCCCACGGACTTCGAGGGCGAAGCCGACGTGCCGATGCCGCAGTTCGGCGACGGCAAGTTCCCGCTTCCGGGAGCGCCTTGGCGCGGGTTCAAGTCGTAGCCGGCGCTTTCCGTTGACCTGCAGGCGCAGGTCCCAGGGGCGACGCCACTTGGCGGTTGGATTAACCGGAGGCATCGCCCTGGATGTCGCCGCCAGGCAGCATCGTCTGCCGTGGCGGCGATTTTTTTTTGCGACCTGAAATAATCGAAAATTCCCTGTTGACGCCGTTAGTTAGTTTTGGTAAACTTTCCAACGGCTAACAAAAATAGGCAAGACTAAGAGGAACGATATGCCGTTGTCGATGATGCAGGTTGGGCAGAAGGGGCGCGTGCTGCGCATCTCCGGCCCGGAGGCGACCAGGAAGCACCTGGGCTCGCTTGGCTTCGTCCCAGGCGGGACGGTGCAGGTCGTATGCGCACTGAACGACAACCTGATAATCGCGATACACGACAGCCGCATCGCGATCAACGGCGGAACGGCGAACCACGTGTTCGTGGAAGCGGTCTAGGCGAAAGGAAAACAGGACAATGAGGCACCTAAACGAACTGAAGCCGGGCGAGTCCGGGAAGATAGCGAAGCTTGAAGGGGCGGGCGCGCTCAAGCGCCGCATCATGGACATGGGCCTTACGAAGGGCACCGAGATCAGGGTGACGAAGGTGGCCCCGCTCGGCGATCCGATAGAGCTGACGGTCCGCGGATACGAGCTCTCGATCCGCAAGGACGAGGCCGCGACGATAGAGATCGCAGACTGACGCAAGGCGCGCGCGCCGATTGATTTTTTTTGCGGAGGAGATTAGACATGGCTAAGATTAAGATAGCGCTTGCCGGCAACCCGAACAGCGGAAAGACAACCTTGTTCAACGACCTCACTGGGTCGAACCAGTATGTCGGCAACTGGCCCGGCGTGACGGTCGAGAAGAAGGACGGCCTGCTCAGGTCCAACAAGGACGTAGTCATACAGGACCTTCCCGGAATCTACTCCCTTTCGCCGTATTCGCTGGAGGAGAAGGTTTCCCGGAAGTTCCTCGTGGAGGAGAACCCGGACGCGATCATCAACATCGTGGACGGCACGAACATAGAGCGCAACCTGTACCTTTCCACGCAGCTCGCCGAGCTCGGGCTTCCGATGGTCGTTGCGGTAAACATGATGGACGTAGTGAAGAAGAACGGCGACAAGATCGACTTCGAGCGCATCGGGAAGGCGCTTCGCTGCGAAGTGGTAGGGATATCGGCGTTGAAGTCAGAAGGCGGCGTTGAGGCGGCGCAGAAGGCCGTCGAGCTTGCGAAGGCCGCAGCCGAGGCGAAGAAGGCGGGAGAGGTACCGCACGTCTTCTCCGGTTCTGTGGAGCATGCAATCGCACACATCGAGGAGACGATACAGGGCAAGGTCCCGGCAAGGTCCATCAGGTGGTTTGCAATCAAGATATTCGAACGCGACAGAGAGGTCATAAAGGACCTGGGCATCGGCGTCGGCGAGATGAAGCACCTGGAGGAGCACATACGCGACTGCGAGAAGGAGCTTGACGACGATTCGGAGTCGATAATCACCAACCAGCGCTACGAGTTCATAAAGAGCCTCACCGACAAGGCTCTTGCGAAGAGCGAGGCCAGGAAGAACAAGGCGTCGCTTTCCGACAGGATCGACAGGATAGTCACAAACCGCCTGCTCGCCCTGCCGATATTCCTCGTTTCGCTTTGCGTGATGTGGTGGCTCGCCGTAGCCGAGAACGGCCCAGGAACCGTGCTTACCAACTGGGCGAACGACGGCTTCCTTTCCGCCGAAGGCTGGCACCTCCCGTTCACGGCGCACGAAGTCGACGGTAAGGACTACGATGCTGCTAAAGCGGATTTCGCCAAGGCGGAAGCAACTGTCAAGGCGTGGGAGGCCGGCGAAAAGAAGGCTTCGATAGAAAACGAGGAGACAGGCGAGATTGACGAGGAGTGGGATGTCGACGAGGCCGCATACAAGGCCGCGAGCGAGGTGAAGGAGCCGGAGCCTTCCGACTACGGCGTGTGGGTGCCGGGCATTGGCGCCCTGATTTCGGATGGTCTCGACAAGGCAGGGGTCGGCGAGACGGTCAAGAGCCTCGTCGTAGACGGTGCGTGGGGAGGCGTGTCGACTGTTCTCGGGTTCGTGCCGGTGATATTCGTGGTGTTCCTGTTCCTGGCGTTCCTTGAGGACTGCGGGTACATGGCTCGCGTAGCGTTCATAATGGACCGCCTCTTCCGCAAGTTCGGCCTGTCCGGAAAGTCGTTCATCCCGATGATCGTCGGGAAGGGCTGCGGAGTGCCGGCCGTGATGGCTGCGCGCACCATCGAGAACGAGCGAGACCGCCGCATGACCATCATTCTAGCAACGTTCATGCCGTGCGGCGCGAAGACGGTCATCATCGCGATGTTCGCCTCGATCTTCTTCGCCGGCGCGTGGTGGGTCGCGGCGCTTATGGACGTCGCGGGCGTGGCGATCATCGTGCTCGGCGGAATCGCGCTGAAGAAGTCGCGTGCGTTTGCCGGAGATGCGGCGCCGTTCGTCATGGAGCTTCCGGCGTACCACATGCCGACCATTACCGGCATCTGGCGCCACACTTGGTCGCGCCTCAAGGCCTACATCCTCAAGGCAGGGCTCGTAATCTTCCCCGCGTGCGTGTTCCTGTGGTTCATCATGAACTTCGACTTCTCATTCAGCCTTGTCGGCGAAGACGGAATCGACAAGTCCATGCTGGCAACGGTAGGCGGCTGGTTCAAGTGGCTGCTTGCGCCGCTCGGCTTCGGGACATGGCAGGGCGTGGCGGCGTCCGTTTCGGCGGAGATCGCAAAGGAACAGGCAACGGCCACTCTTTCGCTGATGGCGTCTGGCATGGACGGAGCCTCAACGGCCGCGCACATCGGGAACCTCTTCAAGTCGTTCGTGCCCGCTTCGGTGCCAGCCGCTTCGCAGGGCGCTGTCGCAAAGCTCATCGCGATGTCGTTCATGATATTCAACCTCTTCATCCCGCCGTGCATGGTGGCGATCGGCGTTACGTTCCGCGAGATGGGCTCGAAGAAGTGGGGCTGGCTCGCAATCGCGTTCCAGCTCACAGTGGGCTACTCGTTCGCCCTGTGCGTGTACCAAATTGGTCTTGCGGTAGTGACAGGTACATTCGGCCTCTGGACGGCCGTGGCGATCGTTGTCGCCGCTGCGTGCCTCTGGGCAGTGGTGCGCCCTGCGCGAAAAGAAGTGTAAACGTGATGAACGCGGCATCTGTAATAGTAATGGCGATAGTCCTTGTTTTCGCCGCGTTTGCCGGGTGGCGTAGCTTCAAGAAAGGCGCGCCATGCTCGTGCGGCTGCGGATGCAAGTCATGCAGCGGCCGCTGCAAGTCCCACGAAGAGAAAGAGAGGAAATAGGGCCGTCTGTCCGTGCGCCCCGAAGGCACATTCCAGGCGGTCCTCCCTTTCCCTCTTTTTTTTTGCGCTATAAGTTAGACAAAGCTAATAAGATTAGATAGATAACACAAAGTAAGCCAAAACTAACCAAGAAAGGAAACACGAAATGAACATCAAGACAATGGCATTCGCGGCTGCCGCATTGGCCGCTGTCGTAGCTGCCGCCGACGAAGTGGCCGAGGCGGAGAAGGGGGAAAAGGCGGAGGAGTCCTTCGTCTCTGCCGAGTTCGGGCTGCAGTTCGACTCGAGGTACATGACGTACGGCGTCGTGGACGGAAAGGACCCGATCCTGACTCCCAGCGCGAAGCTCACATTCTTCGACTGGGTGTACGGAAGCGTGGAGGCGATCTTCGACGTCACGAAGGGGAACGGAAAGCGCGGCGGCTACGGCAACCGCGCCGGCAAGTACACAACGCTCGACGCGATCGCGGGCGTTGCGCACGAGTTCAACCTGGGCGACACGTTCGGCACGCTTGGCGTCGACTTCAACTACATCTATGAATACATCCCGCGCCACCACGGAAGCATGGACGACACGCAGTACGTCAACCTGGAGCTCTCGCTTGGCGACCTATTTCTCGAGCCTACTCTCGCCATCGAGCGAGACCTTATGGCTGACGAGGGCACGTACGTGAACTTCGAGATCGGCCACACCTTCGCTCTAATAGGCGACGGCGAGGACGCAAAGCTCACGTTCAAGCCTTCCTTCGCGCAGGGATTCGGCGACACGCATCGCACGCGCGGGTACGAGCTCGCCTCGGACCACGGCGGAGTGATGGACTCGACGCTGAAGGGCGAGTTCAAGTGGAAGATCTCCGACAACGTGTCGCTCTCTGCGTACGTCGCGTACAGCGACTACTGGTTCGACCGCACTCTCCGCCACGGCGCGCGCGACTACAACGGCGCCTGGGGCTCGAGCTGCGACCACTCCTGGAACTTCTATGGCGGCCTCGGCATAACTGTTTCGTTCTAAGCGCGCTATTACGCTATTACGCTGATTGGTGTTGATTAGCGGGGCGGGGATTTTGTATAATACCATCTATGAAAATCAACACCATAATCAGCGTAGCCGCCGTGTGCGGCTGCATTACCATCGCAACCGCGGCCGACGAGGCTCTAAAGCCGGAGCCCGAAAAGGCGCCGCCCTCAGAAGTGAGTCTTTCCGAAGCGGAGAAGGGTGAGGAGGATGAGGAATCTCTCGTCTCCGCCGAGTTCAAGTTCGGCCTCGACTCGAGGTACATGACGTACGGCGTCATGGACGGCAAGGACCCGATCGTGAGGCTGAGCGGCTACCTGACGTTCTTCGACTGGTGGTACTTCGGCGGCGAGATGCTCTTCGACGTCACGAAGGGCAACGGCAAGCGCGGCCCCTACGGCTGGGGCAACCGGGCTGGCAAGTACACCACCATCGACGCGCAGACCGGTATCGCGCACAAGTTCGACCTCGGCAAGACTCTTGGCATGCTCGGCGTTGACTTCTACTACACCTACGAGTACGTTGCGCGCCATCATGGCACGATGAACGACACGCAGTACCTCGACGTCGAGCTCAAGCTGGACGACCTCTTCCTCGAGCCCAAGCTCTGGATCGAGCGCGACCTCCTGGCCGACGAGGGCACCTACGTCAATCTCGAGCTCGGCCACACCATCCCGCTGATCGGCGAGGGCAAGGACGCCAAGCTGACGTTCAAGCCGTCCTTCGCCCAGGGGTTCGGCAACACGCAGCGTACGCGCGGCTACGCGCTTGCGGCCGACCACGGCGGAGTGATGGACTCAACGATCAAGGGCCAGTTAGAATGGAAGTTCGCGGAGGGCTTCAGCCTCGAGGCGTATGTCGCGTACAGCGACTACTGGTTCGACCGCACTCTCCGCCACGGTGCGCGCGGCTACAACGGCGCATGGGGCGGCAGCAACAACCGTTCGTGGAACTTCTACGGCGGCGTTTTCCTCAAGTACGAGTTCTGAGGCGGGATCGCACGCCCTCGTCCGGAGGCCCGCGGCTTGCGCTGCGGGCCTTCTTTTTGCATCGCGCCTGCATTCGCCGCGGCATGCTATTTCCCGAACTTGCGGTCCAGTTCGCGGTTCGACAGGAATATCATCACGGGCTTGCCGCGCGGACACACGTACGGCATGTCGGTGGAGGCAAGGTCTTCTACGAGTTTGATGGCCGTCTCCTGCGTGAGCTTGGCCATCGTCCCGGCGCACGACCGCGCCACTGACCGTGCAACAGCCTCTTCGCGCCATTTTTCGCCGCCCCGCCTTGTCCCTGCGAATTCAAGGTCCGCGGCAATCGAGGCAAGGACGTCGGCGGGATCGGCCTCCCCGAGTATCTGCGGTTCGGCGTCGATCTTCCACGTGTCTGGCCCGAACTCCTCTAGCTGGAATCCCGTTGCCTTTATCGCGTCGAGGAAGCTCTTCACCCTTGCGGACTCGAACGGGCTGAAATGTACGGTCTTGGGTATGAGAAGCGGCTGTGACACGACCTGCCTGCGTCCGCACAGCTTCTCGAACGTCACGCGTTCAATGGCCGACTGCGGATTCACCAGCACGAGTCCGGCGTCCGTTTCGATCACCACATAGCCGCTTTCGGAAATGGCGAGGAACCTGAAGTACTTCCATGGTGCGCTGTCGTGTGTGGTTTCGCAGACTGGGGCAGGAGCCTCAGTCTGCGGCACAGCCGTCTGCGGGACCGGTGGCGGTTCGTCTGGCGGCGCAGGATCCACGCGCGGCACCGTTGGCTCTGGAGGCGGCGGGAAGGACGAGATCGACAGCGAAGGCTGCACCGCTACTTGCGGAATCGCCGGTTCGCGCGCCTGTGCCGCTGGCGGCTGCGGGGCATCCGCGGTTCTCGCGCCACCCAATGCGCCTCGTATGGCCTCCTCGACTGCTGCCTTAACTTCCACGCTCCTGCGGAAGCGGACCTCGCGCTTTGCAGGATGGACGTTTACATCGACATCGCCTGGCGGGAGGTCGATGAACATCACCGTGGAAGGGCGGGAGTCGCCTTGCTGGCGCGGATACGCCTCCTTGAACGCGTACGAAATCACGGCGGCTGTCGCAGGACGTCCGTTCACGAACACGTACTGCTCGCGCCTGACCGTTGTCTCCGCGCGGTTGGGAAGGCCTATGTATCCGGTGATCCTGATGTTGTCCCGCTCGTAGTGGCACGGTGCGAGCGAGTTTACCTCGTCGCGGCCGAAGAGCTCGCCGATGCGCTCGTCAAGAGTCGCACCAGGCGGAAGGCGGTAGAGTTCCCGTCCGTCTATCTGGAGCGAAAAGCCGATGTTGGGATGCGCCAGCGCGTGAATGGTGAAGACGTTCCTTACGTGGTTTTCCTCCGTCTGGTACGACCGCAGGAACTTTCGCCGCGCGGGCACGTTGCAGAAGAGGTCGCGGACCTCCACGAGCGTGCCTGCGGGCGCACCGGCGTCCGACACCTCCGCAACTACGCCGGCGTTGACCTGGATTCGCGTGCCGGACTCCTGCTCCTGCGTGCGCGTTACGAGCGTGAAGCGCGAGACTGACGCTATCGAGGGAATCGCCTCTCCGCGGAAGCCGAGCGTCGCGATGCGCTCTATGTCGTCGACGTCGCGTATCTTGCTCGTTGCCTGGCGTTCGAGGGACATCAGCGCGTCCTGGCGGCACATCCCGCAGCCGTCGTCCCGTACGGAAATGAGCTTCCTCCCACCTTGCGTCACGGCCACGTCTATTCTCGTCGCGCCAGCGTCTATGGCGTTCTCCACCAGCTCCTTCACTACAGACGCTGGACGTTCGACGACCTCGCCTGCGGCGATCTTGTTCGCCACCTGCGTGGGGAGGAGTCTCACATGCGAGTCGATGGCCACTTCGCTGATTCCGGGGCTGCGTTGTTTACCTGTCGAGCGTTATGTTCTGCCGGAGGTACGTCGGTACGTCGAGGTCCATGCCGTTCCATATCGTCTTCTCGGCGTTGTGGAAACGCCCGCGGCCCTGCGGCCCGTTCGAGATTCCGCCGTGGAAACGTCCCGATCCGAGGCCGGGCTTGGCAGTTGCGCGGTTGCTGGCGCCGAAGAGCAGGACCACGACCGTGAGCCGTCCGGAGAAGGTGTCTTCGTCGTTCACGGTGCCGAGCGCAAGTTCGGCGTTTGCGGCGAAGTTGAACTGGAGTTCGTTGGCGACTAGCCCCACCTCGGCGAGCCTGAGGTCGTTTCCAGCTAGCACGCCAACTATCATCGCGCGCGTGTGCGTTGCGCCGGCGCTGTTCAGGAGGGGCGAAGCCTTGAGCGACGATACTATCTGCTCGGCGCGGTTCTCGCCCGTGGCAGTGGCTGTCGCGAAGCGCGCCGGGCCGCCGTCGAGCATCAGCTTCCTGAGCCGCTCGGGGTCGAGCCTTATGTAGCCCGGCTTTTCAAGCAGGCGCCACAGCAGCGTGATTCCGGCGGCGAGCGTGTCGGTGCCAAGGCGGAGTGCTTCCGTCATGTTGTCGGTGCCGGTAGTGGCAACGAGCTTGTCGAGTTCGACGAACACCGAGATGTCCGCTTCCGCCTCGAGTATCGAGCGCACGGAGAGCGCGCGCTTGCGGCACGCCTCGCCCTCGAACGAGAAGGGCATCGTGGCGAAGAGGAGCGTCGCCACGCCGTTGCGGCGCAGGTGCTGAATGGTCTCGACGGCCACGCCGCCTCCCGTGCCTCCGCCCAGGCCGGCCACAATCACGGCGGTCCTTACGCCCGTCATGCGCTCGTCCAGCACGCCCAGCTCGTTGCGCACTGCCGCGCGCGCGTCGCTGACGTTTCCGCCTGCGCCATGCCCCGAAAGCCTGTTCGCGCCGAGAAGGACTAGCGCCTGGCCGTTTGCGCCGGCGGTCGAACGCGCGTCGGTGTCGAGCACCAGCATTCGCATTGCGCCGCTGTACGCGCGGGCAACTCCCGAGGCTATGGCCCCGCCTGCGCCGCCGATTCCGAGGAGCATGAGAGGGGACGGCTTGAAGTTCATCTCGCTCATTTGAAAATCCTCCTTAGGAATCCGCCTATGCCGCCGTGCATTTCGGCGCGCTCGCTTTCACCGCTGTAGACCAGTGCGCCCGCGATGGCGGCGAGCGAGGCAGGGTGCTCCTCGTTCTCAAGCCCATCCACGTTCACCGGCAGCCCGATGCGCGTCTGCATGCCGAGTTCGCGCGCGGCCAGCTGCGCTACGTTCTTCAGGGACGCGCCGCCGCCTGTCAGGACCGCTCCGGCGCCGAGCCGGTGGGAATACCCTCCTGCGTCGAGGCTTTGCAGCACGATCTTGAACAGCTCCCCCATGCGCGCGTTTATCACGGTGTCGAGCGCCCGCACGGAGATGGTGCGCGGGTCTGCGCCAGGCATCTGGTTGGGGAGTTCGGCGCGCTTGTCCGCGTCCGACTCGTCGACGGTGGCGGAGCCGTGCTCGCGCTTGAGCCGCTCGGCCTGGTTGGTGTTGCAGTTGAACGCTATCGCCACGTCGTTCGTAACGTGGTCGCCGCCCACGCCTATCACGCCAGTGTGGACTATGTGGTTGTCGTAGAACACCGTGTAGCTCGTAGACCCGCCGCCCATGTCGAGGAGCAGCACGCCGTCCTTCATCTCCTGGGGCGAGAGGACTGCGAGCGACGCCGCGTAGCCGGCGAACACAGGCTCTGTTATGTCGAGCTTGGCGACGCCTGCCGCGGCCGAGGCGTCGTAGACGGCGTCCTTGGACGCATGCACGGCTAGCACGTAGTGCTGGAGGCTCTGTCCACTCATCCCCACGGGGTTGAGAATGCCGGGCCTGTCGTTCACGCTGTAGTCGAGGTCGAAGATCTGGAGCACTTCGCGCTTGTCGGTGCTGTGCTCCTCCTCGGCGAGGCTCTGCGCCTTTGCGCGCACCTCGTTGACGTCGTTTTCCGTGACGGTGTTGGACTCCAGCTGGCAGAGTCCAACGCTTACGGACGACTGGATGTGCGGGCCGTTGACGACGAGCATCGCGACGTTCACGTTCACGCGGGCGTTCTGCTCGATCGCCTTCAGGGCGCTTTCGATTGCGACGGACGCCTGCGACACGTCGACGATCTGGCTTTTGCGCACGCCGCTCGTGGGTATCGCGGCAGTGCCGATGATCCTCATGCGTCCGTTCTCCTGAAGCTCGCCCACTGCGAGAACGGTGCGCGTGGTGCCTATTTCAAGCGCTGCTATAGGTGAAGATGACATGTCTAGTCCTGTTCCAGTTCTGGTATTATGCAAGATACGCGCCCGGGAACCGTGGCGTTCCACATCTTCCCGCTGCTTCCGATCTGCGTGGCTATTGCCTTCGAGAGGGCATCTATCTGTTCGATCATGGCCTCGCGTGCGGCGGGCGTGTCGTCGTCCATGTTTGTCGATTTGAACATGGCCTGTCCGTAGTCGGCCAGGGTCAGCAAGATGAAGTCGGTCTTCGTGGCGTCCGCCTTCAGGATGCGCAGCGGAGGCGCGTCCCCGTTCTTCGACGCCGCCGCGATGATGAGCCGCAGCGCCGCGGCCGCGTGTCCCGAAAGCCTGTTCCCTGGCATCGCGTCCGAGGCGGCGTCGTTGTCGGTGATGAGCGGGAGCATCGAGGTGCCGCGGTAGTACTCGAACACTACGCCTTCCGCGTCCGCCACCCGTCCGTCGCCCGAAAGCCTTACCACAGGCTCGCGCTCCACGACCTCGATGTGCACCTTGTCCGGCATGCGGCGCGTGATTGTGATCTCCTTTATCTGGGGCACGTTCTTGAGGAACATGCTCCTGATCTCGGCGAACGGGACCTCCGCGAGGTTGACGCCGTTGGTGAGCCCGAACCTGCTGATTATAAGCTCTGGCGGGATCATCTTCCCGCTTACGACCGTCACGCAGTCCTGCCTGGACACGCGGCACTCCTCGCGGCAGATGCCTGAAAGCGCCTTGAACGCGATTACCGCGCCGACGGCTATTCCGGCGCAGAACACCAGCGCTATCGCTACAAGCACCTTGTCCGCCACGCGGCTGCCCTTGTCGTCGCCTTTCGCCGACAGCGGCTTGAGCATCTTGTTCTGCCTCGGCTTGTCTTTCCTGCTGAATATTGACATTGTCTGAAACCCTGTATTTGGAAGCCTGCCGCCTTCGTCAGCCGAACGCCGCCTCGTCGAGGATCGCGGCGCAGAGGTGCGGGAAGTCGAGCCCCGATTCGGCCGCCGCCTTCGGTACGAGCGAATGTCCGGTCATGCCGGGCGAGGTGTTGAGCTCTAGCACCAGCGGACACCCGGAGCGGTCGACCCTGAAGTCCACGCGCGTGACGCCCCTGCATCCGCAGGCGCGGTAGGCGTCTATGGCGATGCGCGCTAGCTCGGCCTCAAGCTCCGGCTCGCCCTTGATGAACGGGTAGCGCGTCTCGTTAGAGTTGTACTTGTCGTCGTAGCCATACCATCCGTTTGCCGCGACGATCTCGATCGCGGGAAGGGGTTTCCCGCCTAGGACGCCAACGGTCGCCTCGCGTCCATCGACGAAGGTCTCCGCGATTGCGGTTCCGCTGCCGCCGAATGCGTCGGAGTCTATCTTCCACGCGTCCGCGAGGGCCTTCTGGTACTCAGCCTCGTCGTTGCACTTGTATACGCCAACGCTCGACCCGTCGCGGGGGGCCTTGACGACCACTGGGAACCCAAGCCCGTTCGGGGCGTTGTCGCCGAACGGGACCTCGCGCCAGGTGGCGGTCGGCACGCCGGCCTTCTCAAGCACCTTTTTGGTCGCGATCTTGTCCATCGCGAGGGCGCACGCCGCCGCTCCGGGACCTGTGTACGGAATGCCGCGCGCATCCAGCTCGCGCTGCACTCCGCCGTTCTCGCCCCATCCGCCGTGCAGCGCGATGAAGCACGCGTCCACGCCGTCCGGAAGCGAGGAGAGGGAGTCTTCGTCGAGCCTCACCGGAACCACTTCGGCGCAGCCCAGAAGCACCAGCGCCTCGGCCACGTTTGCGCCCGAGACAAGGGAGACTTCGCGCTCGTTGCTCGTGCCTCCCATCAATACTGCGATCTTCCTGAAATTCATGACCGCGATTATACCATTTACCTCCGTCCCTAGTAAAGAGCGCAAGTGTGCGATTGCCAATTGCACATACGGGGTGGGTTTGGTATACTCCACCCGTCGGCCGCCCAGGAAGCGGCTGTCTGGTTTCTGAAACGGTCAGCGTAAAAACTGAAAATAGGAGTCCGGCAAGTTGGCAAACGAGTTCTTGGTTTTCGACCACGTGACGAAGCGCTTCGGCGCGCTCACCGCGGTTGACGACGTTTCACTGCAGGTAAAGAAGGGCGAGTTCTTCTCGCTTCTCGGGCCATCGGGCTGCGGCAAGACCACGCTGCTGCGCATGCTCGGCGGATTCGAGCGTCCCGACTCCGGCAGGATATACCTGGACGGGAAGGACATTACGGACCTAGCGCCGAACCAGAGGCGCGTGCACACCGTCTTCCAGAACTACGCGCTGTTCCCGACGATGACGATCTGGGACAACATCGCGTTCTCCCTCAAGCTCGCGAAGCGCCCCAAGGACGAGATCGAGGACAGGGTCGACGAGATCCTCAAGATGATCCAGATGTCGGAGCACGCCTGGAAGTACCCCAACCAGCTTTCCGGCGGGCAGAAGCAGCGCGTGGCCATTGCGCGCGCCCTTGTCGACAGGCCCAGCGTGCTGCTCCTTGACGAGCCGCTGGCGGCCCTCGACCTCAAGCTCCGCCAGCACATGCTCCTCGAGCTCGACACGATCCACGACCAGGTTGGCATCACGTTCCTGTACGTGACGCACGACCAGGGCGAGGCAATGTCGCTGTCCGACCGCATAGCCGTCATCAACCGCGGAAAGGTCGAGCAGCTTGACATCCCCGCCAAGATTTACGAAGCCCCGTCCACGAGGTTCGTCGCTTCGTTCATCGGCGACACCAACTTCTTCTCGGGCGAGATCGTGTCCACGCAGGGCGACTACTGCACGATCGAGGGCGAGGGATTCCCCGCGATATGCGCCTACAACGACAAGCAGCTCAAGGTGGGGCAGAAGGTCGACCTTTCGGTGCGTCCCGAGAAGATACGCGTTACCCTGCAGCCGCCGCCCCCAGAGAAGGGCGCCTCGATCAACGTGTACCCGTCCATAGTGCAGGACATCGTCTACCAGGGCGTGTACACCAAGTACTGGATCAAGAGCGGCGAGCTGCGCATAGCCGCGCTCAAGCCGCATTCGCGCTTCCTTCTGGACCAGGAGCCGATCACGTGGAACGACAGCGTGTTCATCTGGTGGCATCCGGACGACGGCTACATGGTGGAGGCGAAATGAGCGCCGCGGCGAAGTCCAGGCGCGGCGAGTGGCTCATCACCGCGCCTTCGTTCCTGTGGCTGGCCCTATTCTTCGCGGTGCCCGCGGTAATCGTGCTCGCGTTCACGTTCCACGGGCGCGACGCCTCGGGCGGAGTGGGCGAGTGGTCGCTTTCCACCTGGCGCGAGCTCGTCGACCCGGACTACCCCACCATCGTATGGAACACCCTGCGCATCTCGTTCGAGGTGACGCTGTGGTCGATCGTCCTCGCCGTGCCTTGCGCATACGCAATCGCCAGGATGGGCTCGCGCTGGCGGGCCATAGTGGCGGGGTCTATCATGCTTCCGTTCTGGACCAGCTTCGTCGTGCGGGTGTTCGCGTGGAAGACGATGCTGCACCCCGACGGCTGGCTCCAGTCGTGCTACCTCGGCTGGCTTACCGCGCGCGACTGCATGTTCGGCTGGCTGCCGGCGTTCGCGCAGAAGGCGCTTCTGTCGGTCGGCCTCGCGTCGGCCGGACCCGTCGATCCCGCCACTTCGACGATCCTCGACTCCGAGACGGCCGTGGTGCTGGTGTCGGTGTACACGTTCCTCCCCTTTGCGATAATGCCGATATACGCCGCGGCGGAGAAGTTCGACTTCTCCCTGCTCGAGGCCGCTCGCGACCTCGGGGCGAAGAACTTCTACGCCTTCCGCAAGATTTTCATCCCTGGCATCCGGCAGGGCCTCGTCTCGGCCGTGCTCATGGTGTTCATCCCGGCGATAGGCTCGTATGTGATCCCGCAGATGCTCGGCGGCACCAACTGCGTGCTGATCGGAAACAAGATATTCATGCGGGCCATACAGAACCGCAACATCCCGCATGCTTCCGCGCTTGCGACGCTCATGGCAATCAGCGTGCTGATACCGCTCGGACTGTCGATGTGGTGGAAGAAGCGCCAGGACATCAGGGACAGGCGCAGGCTTGAGGAGCAGACCGCCAGGCTGATGACCTCCGCGCTGGAAGGAGGTGTGCAGTGAAGCGCTCGATGGTCTCCCTTGTCGTGCTTGCCTTCGTGCTAGCGTTCCTGTACGTGCCCATCGTGCTTGTGGTCGCATACGGGTTCGTACCCAACGGCCTCTCGATGAGCTTCCTGAACGCGCAGGGCGAGTTCACCGGCGTCACCGGCAAGTGGTACTCCATGCTGTTCTCGGGCCACCAGTCCGTGCGTGCGCTTCTAGAGAGCTTCTGGCTGTCGCTCACGATAGCAGGAGTCTCCACCATCGCGTCGTGCATGCTCGGCACGACCTCCGCCCTGGCGCTGCACAAGTGGAAGGGCCGCCTGCAGTCCGTCCACCACGCGCTTGTGTACACGCCGCTCGTCATGCCGGACATCCTGATCGGCATATCGCTGCTGATGCTGTTCGTCGCGTGCGGCGTGAAGTGCGGGTTCTGGACGATACTCATAGCGCACGTGACGTTCTGCGTTTCGTACGTCACGATGACGGTGCTCGCGCGCCTTGCGGACTTCGACGAGCGCATCACGGAGGCGGCGTACGACCTAGGCGCAGGCCCGTGGTACGCGTTCTTCCGCGTGCAGCTGCCGATCCTGCTCCCCGGAATCGTGGCAGGCGGGCTTCTGGCGTTCACGCTGTCCATCGACGACGTTGTGATCACGTCGTTCGTAAACGGCGCCGGCACGAACACGTTCCCGACATACGTTTCGTCCATGACGAAGCACTCGCGCAACCTGCCGTCGGTGTTCGCGCTGTCGACGCTGATGCTCCTGTTCACGTGCGCCATGGTCGGCGTTTCGAAGCTGTTGACGAGCGGTGCGAGGTTCATGCGCAAGTAGGCGCGCAATCCGCCTTTTTTTGCTATAATCTTTGTCGTGCGGCGGTGTGGCCGCGAAACAATGAACGGAAGGAACAAGAAAGATGAAGCTCGTGAAAATCTGTGCGGCTGCGCTTGCTGCCGCAGTTGTTGCAGGCTGCTCGAAGAGTGACGACGCCGGGGAAGACGCCGTCGACCTGTCCGCCCAGGCCCTGAAGGCGGCTCAGGCGAGCGGATACGTCCTGCCGGAGAGCGGCAAGGACGGCGGCGAACTCCACGTCTACACGTGGTCCGACTACCTCTCGCCCGACGTCCAGGCCGGATTCGAGAAGGCCCTCGGCGTGAAGGTGATAATAGACACGTTCGAGTCCAACGAGGCCATGTACGCCAAGCTCAAGGCTGGCGGCACTGGCTACGACGTCATCGTCCCGAGCTCCTACCAGGTGGCCCTGATGGCGAAGGAGGGGATGATCGAGAAGATCGACCACGCCAAGTGCCCGAACGTGAAGGCGAACTTCGACTCGCGGTTCCTTTCGCAGATCATCGACCCGACCTTCGCGTTCAGCGTTCCGTACACCGTCACCTACACCGGAATCATGTACGCCAAGGACAAGGTGCCGGAGGGCGCTGACGTCAACAGCTGGAAGATTCTCGAGACGCCCGGAGTCAAGGGACGCGTCACGCTCCTCGACGACATCCGCGAGGTCATCGGGGCCGGACTGATGTCGCTTGGCCACTCGATCAACTCCACCAACCCGGCCGAGATAGACGCCGCCGTCCAGCAGGCCCTCAAGTGGAAGGCCAACTCCCGCAAGTTCGACGCCGAAAGCTACAAGACCGAAGTCGCCGCCGGCTCCACCTGGTTCGGGCACGGCTATTCCACGGACGCGACGCAGGTCATAGTCGGCGACGAGTCCGAGGGAATGGAGCCCAGGGACGACATCGGGTTCGCGCTTCCCAAGGAGGGCTTCACCATCGCTTTCGACGAGATGGTCGTCGCAAAGGACGCCCGCCGGAAGGACCTCGCCTATGCGTTCATCAACTACATCTACGACGGCGAAGTGGCGGCGGTCAACATGGACTACCTCTGCGGCCCCAACCCCGTCAAGCCTGGCATCGACCTGCTCGACCCCGAGTACAGGAAGGTCATAATCCTCGACGACGAGACGCTCAAGCACGGCCAGGTCCTCAAGGGGTTTGACGATCCCGCCGTGCTCGAGATGTACAACAAGGCCTGGGACAAGATCAAGGCCACCGAATAGCAATTCCCGCACACGAGGGTCGCCTTGAACCAGAAACTGACACCGCTGGCCGATGCGCTCGACGCGCAGCGCATAAACCGTCTCGCGCACTTCGACGTTCCCGCCCACAAGGGCGGGCGCGGAAACCCCGAGCTCACGGAGTACCTCGGCGCGCGCGCAATGGCGATGGACGTCAACTCCATGAAGCCGCTCGACAACCTCGCCCACCCCGTTTCCGTGATCCGCGAGGCACAGTGCCTCGCGGCGGAGGCGTTCGGCGCGGACGACGCGTTCTTCATGGTCAACGGCACGACGTCGGCCGTGCAGGCGATGATAATGGCGACCTGCACTGCAGGCGACGAGATCATCCTCCCCCGCAACGTGCACAGGAGCGCCATCAACGCGCTCGTCGTCTGCGGGGCGATCCCGATCTACATCAACCCGGGGCGCGACTCCAAGATCGGCATCCCGCTCGGGATGAGCGTGGAGGACGTGAAGCGCACCATAGCCGAGCATCCCTCGGCTAAGGCGATCCTCGTAAACAACCCCACCTACTACGGAATCTGCTCAAACCTCGTGGAGATCGTCAAGCTCGCGCATGCGGCCGGCATGCGCGTCCTTGCCGACGAGGCGCACGGAACGCACTTCTACTTCCACGACGAGCTTCCCGTCTCCGCGATGGCGGCAGGGTGCGACATGGCGGCAGCGTCGATCCACAAGACCGGAGGATCGCTCACGCAGAGCTCGATACTGCTCACCCGCAGGCCGGTGAACCCGGACTACGTGCGCCAGGTCATCACGCTCACGCAGTCGACTTCCGCATCATACCTCCTGCTGTCGTCGCTGGACATCGCCCGCAAGAACCTCTACTTCCGCGGACACTCGATGTACCAGAAGACCATGGACTTCGCCGACTACGCGCGAGAGGAGATCAACGACCTCGGCGGGTACTACGCATTCGGCCCAGAGCTTGTGAACGGCGACACCGTTTTCGCCTTCGACCGCACCAAGCTTTCGGTGCACACGCGCGACATAGGACTTGCCGGCATCGAGGTGTACGACTACCTGCGCGACGACTACGGGATACAGATCGAGTTCGGCGACATCGGAAACCTCCTCGCGATCATCTCCTGCGGCGACCGCATGATGGACGTGGAGCGGCTTATCTCCGCGCTCGAGGAGATAAAGCGCCTTCGCGAGAAGAATCCCGCCGGGCTCTTCGACCACGAATACATCGACCCCGAGATAGTCCTTCCGCCGCAGGAGGCGTTCTACGCCAAGAAGCGCCGCGTGCCCATGAAGCAGTCGCTGGGACTTGTGGCAGGGGAGTTCGTGATGAGCTATCCGCCGGGCATCCCGATCGTCGCCCCTGGCGAGAGGATCACAGCGGACGTCCTAGAGCACATCCTCTTCGCCAAGGACAAGGGCTGCTTCATGACAGGTACCGAGGACATGAAGCTCGACTACATAAACGTCCTCGCATGAGAGCGTTAACGGGAGGCATGGGCAATGCAGACTGAACTGTGGTACACCGACGAGCACACCAAGGACGTGCGCTTCTCGATGAAGACGGTCGAGCAGATCGCCTCGAAGAAGAGCGAGGTGCAGCAGATCGACATCCTGGACACAACGGCGTACGGGCGGGTGCTCGTCCTCGACGGCGGCCTTATGATCACCGAGAAGGACGAGTTCATCTACCACGAGATGCTCGCACACGTGCCGATGGCCGTGCATCCGCGCGTGAAGAACGTGCTGGTGATAGGAGGCGGCGACGGCGGAACCGTGCGCGAGCTCACCAAGTACAGGTCGATCGAGTCCATCGACCTCGT